>OIXQ01000036.1_pt1 | contig 98679 bp, 75 predicted proteins | sample 1587791 | NCBI WGS metagenome assembly OIXQ01 (sample SAMN03283273) | human gut metagenome | biome: human-associated habitat; material: feces | host: Homo sapiens | place: Peru | collected 2012
CGGTACGCACGGTGGTGTGAGAGGACGGCGGTTAGTCACCGCCTCCTACTCGATTGCGCGCCATGGGCGCGCTCTAACGGGTGTCATTTATCTCTGGGACGGAGGTGGCGGGCACCTCAGACCCCATTAAATGTTTGATTAATGTTGGTAGTATGTTACAATTATATTTATATATAAGTATAAACTTGAGCTGATCTGGGACCGGAATAATGTACGTGAGATGGGGGGATTCGGTATGAAGAATGCAAGCAAGAGGCAGTATATACTGACGCTGATAGTGAGTTTTGCGGCGATTGTGGTACTGTCGTTGTGTACGATCATGACATTTTATAGGAAGTCGGTGAATGATACCCTGGCTTTGGCGGTAGAGACTGTTAAGCAGGAGCAGGAATATATGAATTCGTATCTGAATCGAGCCGTGGATGCGGTGGAAGTTACGAAGATCACTGTGGAGCATATGATGAGAGACGGCAGGCCGGAGCAGGATATTCTGGACTTTCTCACGAATGAATCAGATTATTATCTCCAGGATATAGATGCTGCATTCGCAGGTGTATATGGATTTATAAACGGCGAATACCTCGATGGCATAGGCTGGGTTCCCAACGATGATTATGTTCCTCAGGAGCGGGCATGGTACGAGGCGGCAGTGGCGGCAGATGGCCAGCCAACCCTGGGCCAGCCGTACATCGATGCGCAGACAGGTGATATTCTTGTGTCAGTCAGCCAGTTACTCTACGATGGCGAGAGCGTAATATCTCTGGATGTAACTCTGGATCCAATACAGGCTGAGACGGAAAAAATCAAATTAAACGGTCAGGGATATGCATTCGTCTGCGACAAGTCCGGACTGGTGATAACCCATTCAGACAAGAAAGATGTGGGACAGGACTACACTCAGGGTGAAATGTCTGTGCTTATGAAGGGTATAACGGACAATGACGGCAAACCATTTCAAACAGTTGTTGATGACAAGAAGGTGACGATTTTCAGCTGTTCCATAGTTGATGAATGGTATGTGGTCATGGTCATCACGAATGAGAAGCTGTACCACGGAATAAGAAATCTGATAGGCTACGATATAGGCGTTGGAATAGTTTTATACATAATTATAGTGTTCTTTTGTACCAGATCCAAGAATAGTACGGATGCGACCATGAGACAGCTCGATGAGACAAATAACGAACTCACAGACCTGAACAATATGGTCATGCAGGCATTTGCCAAGACGATAGATGCAAAGGACAAATACACAAAAGGCCATTCCGTGCGTGTTGCCAGATACAGCCGTGAACTGGTGAAGAGGATGGGCGGCACGATCAAGGAGCAGGATGAGATATATCAGATAGCATTGCTTCATGACATGGGCAAGATACGTATTCCTGACAACATAATCAACAAGCCGGGAAGACTTACGGATGAAGAGTTCTCCATGATAAAGCTTCACTGCGTAAATGGATATCATATCCTCAAGAATATAAATGCATTTCCAGATCTGGCGGTGGGTGCGAAGTATCACCACGAGAGGTACGATGGAACAGGATATCCAAGTGGGCTCAAGGGTGAAAATATACCAAGGTGTGCAAGGATCATAGCGGTTGCGGACAGCTATGATGCCATGACATCCAACCGAAGCTACAGATACGCCCTGCCGCAGAAGATAGTGCGCGATGAGATGGAGAAGGGCAAGGGCAGTCAGTTTGATCCGGACATTGCAGAAGTCATGCTCAATATGATTGATGAGGATGAAGACTACCGCATGAGACAGGCCGAGAAGATGGTTAGCAATATCCTTGTTGTAGATGACGAGAAGATAAATATCAGACTTATAGAGAATATCTGCAAAAATGAGCCTCTCTATAAGGTTATTGCGGCAGAGAGCGGAAAGCAGGCCATAGACATAGTGAAAAATCAGCAGATAGACCTGATATTGCTCGATATCGAGATGCCAGACATGGATGGATTCCAGACACTGGAAGAGATACGAAAGATCACAGATGTACCGGTTATATTCGTAACAGCTTATAAGGATTATAAGCTGATAGAGAGAGCGAGACAGATGGGAGTTGAGGATTACATTACGAAGCCGTTCCTTCCAATAGTTTTCCTTGAGACCTTGTACGGAGTTATCGGTTAAATACAGATGGGAGGATAATTTTGGGGAAGAAGCTGGTGAGGAATGTGTTGGATTTAGACGTTATGGAAAAACAGAATTCAGACATATCTTGTAAAGAAGTTCACATTGACCACGAGAAAGGCCTTACATACTGCGGGGGCAGTGAAGACTTTTTGAAAGAAATCATATCAATGTATGCAGCTGACGACAAGCGCGCAGAGCTACAGAAGGCTTTTGATGAAAAAGACTGGGATAGCTACAGGATACTGGTACATACGGTAAAAAGCACATCCAGAACAATTGGAGCCATGGAGCTGGGCGATGAGGCGCAGGAGCTGGAGAATGCGGTTAAAGAACTTGATGTGGATATGATCTGCAAGATGCATGAGAGAGTGATGGCTTCTTACTCGGCTGTACTTGACTGGTGCCGTGTGGCAACCGCTCAGTAGGATCGATATGCTTAAAAGCCAACAGAATGTTGAACATAGTGCACATATGAAATCTTGCAATATGCACAAAAGCAGGTTACTAATACATGAACACTTGACATTTTTCCATATAATAATACGTTATTATGATATATAATGTTGTATTATTTGAAAAATGGGGGAGACCAGACATTTGTGTTTAGACGTGGCAAATGATAATAGAAAAGGGAGATAGAGAATGGCTGGAATTATGAACATAAAACCGGGTACAAAGATGAGGGCAGCTCTGGATGTACCTGCAAATCAGGAACCGAAATTTAATATGATGTGCACATTCAACAAGGCACTCGATGAGTCTGCGTTTCTGGTATCTATCCCTATGGTTGACTCAAAAGCTTACATACCGGATGAGAATCAGAAGATTCTGTTCAGATACGGCGAGGGGGAGAATTCCCAGATCGCAGCAGGGTATGTGGATGATGTTGTCAAAGAAGGAATCAGACGCTACTGGAAGGTCAGGAGGGTAGCGGAGAACAGACAGTTTGTAAAGCGTGTTGATGTCCGTATGAAGGTTGAACTGCCGATCACATACATGCAGGACACATGGGCACTCAACGCACAAGGTGAGATAGACAAGGAAAAAGGCGAAACAGCCGATATATCGAATAATGGTCTTGCGGTCTATATGAACAGATGGTTTAATGTAGGCGAGTCGTGCAGATTTACACTTCCGCGTATAGGAAACGCATCAGATGGCCAGGAAGCTCAGGATGTGGTGGGTGTTGTGTGCTGGACCAGAGAGCTGCCAAAGGGTGGTTCGTACAGATTTGTGACAGGTATACAGCTCAGATTCGCTGATCTTCAGGAACGCGGACAGATGCAGAATTACGTATCATACGTGAAGAAAAGGTACAAGCTGTAGAGGCTTGTGACTGACTGGTGACAGGATGGATAAAGATAAAGACAAGATGGCGGGAATCCCTGCAGCAGATGAGCGGGATCCAAAGCCTGTTGATAAAGTGAATAGTGATTCCACTTATGCCGATGCGGCTTCCGAAGACAAGACTGCGGCTGCAGATGCTTTGACAGCAGAGAATTCCGGGAAAGCCTCTGCGGGACAGCTCGGAACAGAAGACTTGGGCACCCGTGAGGAAAAAAAGCCTCGCATGAGCCGCAGGGAGAGAAGACTTTCCAGAAAAGCAGAGAGAGAGCAGATCCTCCGTATCCGGGAGCTTGAGGAGCTCATGAGCCAGACCGGCGGTGACGTAGATCCGGAGAAGATAGTCAGCATGTACGTCCCCCACAGACGCAGAAGACGTATAGGTGCGGCACTGCTTCGAATGGACAGATGGAGACTCATTCTGCTCGGACTTCTTTTGGTTGTGTGTGTTCTCTTCGTAGTAGCTTTCATGCAGGAAAAGATGGGCAACTTCACCATCAACCTGAACAGACTTGAGCTGTATCGCAAGGGAATAAGCATAGCTGATACGGGAACATTTGACGATGCTACGGCGAGGCTGACAGCGGACGCCGTGGTTGATGCAACCAATATATCCATAGATGATATTCCGGATGATGTGGATGAGCTTGAGGGAAGCCACAACGGCAAGAACTATATGGCGTATACATATTACATAAGGAATGCCGGCAAGGAAGATCTGGGATATGTGGCAAGAGTCAACATAGATTCCTGTGCAAAGGGTGCAGAGAAAGCAGTCAGGGTCGCAGTGTGGCGCAATGGTAAAAGGGTGGTATATGCAGCACCCGCGACAGATGGCATGCCCGAGGATGGCTGTGAGAATTTCGAGTCTGACGAGACTGTGTGCTCCTACAGTGAGGACAATTTCCTCGTTGGAAATGTAGATAAGTACACGATAGTGATATGGATGGAGGGCGATGACCCCGAGTGTGTCGACTCGATCATAGGCGGCAGCGTGCAGTTCAGTATGAGGATCGATGCAGACTATGACGACGAGACAAGTCTTCTGTGGAAGTTTGTCACAGATATCAAGGATACACTTACAGGCAACAAGCCGATCAATGCCGCAGGAAATGATGCTCCGAATGGCAGCTATTATGGCGATGGAGAGGTCACCTGGGATAACAGAAGGAATAAAGACAGTGCGACAGAAGGCGCAACAGATGATGGAACAGAAGGCGCAACAGATGGCGGTACTGAAAGGTGACAGAACTGAAGGCGCGACAGATGGAACTGAAGGCGCGACGGATGATTGAACGGAAGGCGCAACAGAAGCTACAGATTCGTGATCCGGCAACTCGGAGAATGGGTCTGATAAATGAAAATCAGGCTGACAGTCTGTGCCGGTGGCAAAGAAATGGTTAAGATATAGCTTTGCACTCCGTCAAAAGCAAGAATATGCATATGCAGCAGATATATTCATGATATGTGCAGCTCCACAACCGCTGCGGATATCGTGCTTATATATAGAAACAATCTGAATAGGGGAGATATCTACGGGTGCCCTGCAGTGAAATGAAATCCTCACCGGATACGGTGGAGATGAACTCTTTCAACCGGGCCCGGTGGGAGTTTGATTTCAGTGTGTGGCAGACAAAGGATAGAACCTGATCGGAAAGTTTCAACAGACAACAATTAAACAAAAAAAACAACTAATAACTAAAGAGGAGGAGATTATTATGGAAAATACAAAAACCGTAAAAGCTCTCAAAAAGCAGCTCGTAGCTGCAATCGCGATGGTGCTCGTGGCTGCCGTAGCACTTGGATCATCGACTTACGCATGGTTTGTGAGTAACAACACAGTAAAGGGTACTACAACCACTATCAGTGCTCAGTCAAATGCTCCATTCTTGAAGATTGACAAGGAAGCTCTTAGCGCTAGTTCTACGACTACTGCGACAAGAGCAAGTGAAGAGTCAGTTGCTCTTTATCCAGCAGAGGTAGTGAAGAATACAGAAGGTAATGCTCCTTTGTTCCAGTCTGCTTATGCAGCTTTTAAGTCGGCATCAACAATCTTAGACGGGTCACGTTTTGATGTTGGAACAGCAGACGTAGCTTCGGCAGGAGATAATAAATATGCATTAAAGCAATCATTTGTTATAGGAACAACTGATGACAAAGCAGGTTCATTCAAGAATCTTAAGGTAGCCAAGGTTGAACTCACAGGCGAAACAGAGGGAACATTACTTGGAGATGCTTTATCAGTATTAGTTGTATGTGGTAATAATTGGGCTGTATACAAGAAGAGTAATGATGGCGCAGTCTTGACAAAGTATTATGACAACACAAGTGCCGAGGGTAACAATACTAATGGCATACTTGCTGATACAATTGCCGCGGCTAGTTCAGTAACCGTAGATTGCTATATATTCTACGATGGTTCAGAAGAGCAGGTTCATACAGATAATCTCAGCAAGAATAAGCTTACTGCACTTGGCGCAACAATCACATTTACAGCTACACCTGTAAGTACAAATGGCAAGGATGCAGGATCTAGAGATAATTTTGTAGAGTAATATTTTGAGAAATAGACTCTTATTCACGTGTCCCCACGGTTGTGGCGTGGGGGACATTTTAAAGGGTAGAAACCCTAGTCAGTTTCTGCATTTTAAAATGTCTGACTAGTGAGGTGAGAACATATGGAACAGGTAAGAAAATTGAAGAAAGAGCTGGTGGCGGCAATCATTTCGGTTATGATTACAGCAGTTGCTCTGACATCAGCGACATATGCGTGGTACGTGGCGAACAATAAAGTTAAAGCTACTACCTCTACTATCAGTGCGAAGACAAACGGATTTATTCTTCAGATAGCCACTCTTGAGGAGGGGGCACAGCATGGTGGAGAGCAGAAGTCTCTGGAAGCGTCAACGACAGGAGCGATACTCAGCCCGGCATCCACAGATGATCTCGAAAACTGGTATGTATGTGACGGCTGGAGTGAAAATGGAATGGTAACCGGATATTCCAAGGTCGACTTCAAGACAGGCGAAGGAGTAAAACCGGGCACATATACAGGGGTGGACAAGGATTATCATGCATTTATAAAGAGCGATTATATAGTTTATACAATCACAGCAACAGGAACGGCAGATGTATATCTTGACAGTGAGGATGATGAGTTTCCGATCACAGTAACAGCAAAAGGCGGCAATGGCTCAAAAACTGTCACTGACTCCATGAGAGTAGCCATAACCACTCAGCCACTAGGCGCAGATGGCAAAAAACCAACCGGAGAAGAGACACTTAAGGTAGTCTATGCGGTCAACGATGAGATAGGCAAAGGAAACGACAGCACAGCAAAAGATGGCTGGACCAGCATACGGAATGATAATGGAACTGCCAAGCTTGACACGGTTACATATCCGCACATATATGGAGGCAATTACATAGATCAGAAAAACAAAAAGAACTGGGTGGCAACGAAAACTGGTGAAAACTTCACTGTTCCGACTAATTCAGAGCCGATAGCAGCTGGTGTCGGCTATGATGGAATAGTGGTTCATGTCTACATCTGGATGGAGGGAACAGATGCCGACTGTGTAAATGGAAAATCCATAGAAGACGATCCTACGACCTATGATGTAACCGTAAAGCTCGCAGGAGTAGCAACAGGAGAAAATAAATAATAAACAAGATTGAAAAAGGGACAAGTGATACAGGTGCGCGGAAGCGAAAAAGCCTGTTTTGCTATGTCCCTAAAGGTGTTTTAATAAGCAGTAATAAAAAATAAGCGCGAAAAGAGGTGAGCAACAGTGTCAGAGGATGAACAGAAGATTAACAGTGCATTAAAAACGGCAGAACAGATAATGCACGAGAATGGTGAAGGGAATGTTTCGCTTGAGTCTGGCAGCGTAGAGCTCACCGACGAACACAATGTGGGGAGGATTATCTCTGGCAGCTGCGAGGATGATGACAGCTGGCTTGACGAGGATGCAGTTAGCAGAAAACGTGAAGATACTGTTGGTTTTGAGAATATGTCCAGTGAGGAGCTCCTCAGTGAGATCGAAAAGGATAAGAAGAAGGCGGTTAGAAGCCTAGTTTTGGCAGTTACTGCACTTATAGCTATGATTGCTATATGCATTGCATGGTTTGTAGCAAATAATACAGTTAAGAGCGGAACAGTGGCGGTATCAGCCACTGATGATGACAGATTTGTTCTTGCTAGTGTGGGCGAAAGAAGAAAAGAGGAGTTGGATAACCTTAAAAAAGATGATGACACTAGCTTATTGGAGAATGGTGAATCAAAAGAAATAGGTTCTTATGTCGACATGGAGAGCGGAACATCTACTCCTGTTGAGCAGCCATATACGTACTATTATGGAACCAGTTCGCTTGCATGGAGAAAGAAAACACAGTTACAGCAGATGTTCGAACCGGGAGAAAGTGGAAAGTTTGAGTTCTATATAATTCCGCAGGTAGATGGTCTTAAATCAGTGGATGTAACATTCCAGTTTGATGCTTACAAGAAAACGGCGGGCAGCAACAAGGCGGTGAGATCAGATGACAAGCTTTTACAGAGTCTGATAGATGGACACATACTCCTGTTCAGAAAACTGGATGACCAGAATGGGTATAGCGAATGGTTAAAGCCGCAGGAAGTTCCTTCAGAAGCAGGATCAGTGATGACAGATATCAAGGGTAGCTTGTTTTCTGTGAAATCGTCAGAGGTTGGACTTGAAAGCTTTGAAAAGGGTGTACCATATAAGGTTACAGTATATTGGGTGTGGCCAAAGTATTTTAGAAATTATGTGTATGGGCTCAGGGGAATGTACAACGATCTGTTCGTAGACAGAACAGACAACAACCCTGATAATATAGCCATAAACAAATTTATAAATGATAATAAGATACTGTATAAAGGCGGAAGCCAAAACGACAGCAACAATCTGTTTTACAGTCATGATGATAGTGACGAACAAGTGACAGATACAGAGATAAACAAGGATATGCCGGACAGTGTTCTAAATAGCTGTAACAAATTCTACAATCAGGCAGATGAGTATATCGGCAATAACGCCCAGTACATATATGTGAACGTAATTGCTAAGTAGTATATAGGAGATGCGTGAATGAATAACACATCGGAGACAAATAGAAAAGATAATACAAAAAAGATTATATTAGTCAGATTTATTGTGTCTACAGTGGTCGTGCTTGCGCTGCTGCTAGCAATATCCTATGCCTGGTTCACCAACGAAGCGGATATGGCAACCCTCATAGAGGTAAATTCCCCCTCACAGGTATCAGTACTTGGACCACATGGGAAGGATATGGAATCTATAGATATGAGTTACACAGATTCTGACAAGAATGGTGACAGGGTTACAATAAGGCGTGTGATAAGTGTAAGCAATAGTGCAGACAGCCATCAACTGGAGATAGCGCATACAACAAATCTCAGGAATCTGACATTTACACTATACAAAGCAACGGAGCTGGGTAAAGCTGATGCAGACACTGGTACAGAAACAAGGGATGCCAATACAGTGGTCGATAAAGGTTATAAGTATACCTACAGTGATGCTGACAAAATAAATGGCTCATATATAAATCTGAAGGATACATCAGGAAACTATAAGTTTGCAGATGAAAAAAAGCATAGTGTCAATTTTGATACAAATAATGTGCAGGCTCATGCGGAACCGATATACTGGCTGTCGTCAGGAGCCCTTACATCTGATGCAAACAGCGAAAACGAGAATGTAAAGTCGAAGAATCTTACATATTACGTGGTTGAGATAAGTTGGGATGAGACGACAAAAGAAACTGATATATTTTATATATTTGCTCAGAATAACTGATAGATGATATGACTGTAATCGCAGGTGGCGATTGTGTTTAGGTGGAGTACATATGAAGATAACTGATAAACCAAAGAAAAATCTGATATTGACAGTGGCAGCACTGGTAGTGGTATTCGCGCTGGCAGCTGGGGGAAGTTATGCGGCATATACAAGTCAGGGATACCAGAAGGGTGTTGTCCGCAACCGGGATAATGAGTCGGTGAGATTTACATCGAATCATATGATAAACTGCTCTGCGGCTGTGTCATCAGATAATTATCCGGGCAAGACGGTACTTTACAGTGATGACTATGGCGATGAAGACAAGCTTACATTGGATATATTTGTATATAACTATGTATATGGTAATTCCGGACTCATAAGTGAAAAGGATATTGAGTATACGATGAATATATTATTGTCCGGACTTAGTGGAACAGACTATGCGGGTTATACGGTTGAGAAAAACAAGGAAAGTGTAAGTGGAACGGCTCAGTCAGATCATAAAAGTATATTATACACCACAGACTCCACTCTCATAGGAAGAGAAGCGAGAGCTGATGTGTATACTGTAACATTCTATGGAAAAGATCTGAACGGCATCACAGTCACTGCGTCAGCAATTGCAAAGGATACATCGATTACAAATGGCCAGATACTGGCTGCGGTCATAGCGCCATGCAAGGCTTCTACGGTGAAGCAGTTTTCATACTCGGGCACATTTACTGATAAGGAGTCAGGGGCACTCCCGAGTGCTTATGATGCCTTTAATTATGAAGTTGAGATATCCGCAGGCCGGGCTGAAGTAATCATTGACTGGGATGAGAAGCTGTTTGAGATAGACCAGTTCTTTATTGATAAACTCACATCCCGTGATAAGGAGAAGGGCTGGACATCATTTTCTTACGATAAAAAAAATGGTACATTGAAATTCATCATGGATCAGAGCGAAGGAATGGGAGATTATCTGATCCCATTCTACCTGGCTTCACCGCAGGCCAAGCTGCCAGCAACATGGGAAGCTATGGATTCACATATTACGATAGATGCGACATTGATTGAATAAGATAGGAGATGTCCGATTATGAGATTCAGAAAGATATTAGCAGGAATACTGGCAGCCAGTATGATGATTAGTCAGACACCGGCAAATGCCCAGATAAGCTCAGAAAAACAAATATATAATGTGTTACAGGATAGTTCGGAGGGGTATACCACGCCCGGAGAGGTCACAGATCCCGGAAATGTGCCAGATCAGGGTACGTCAACAGAAACACAGACAACGGAGAATGTGATAGAAGACAACCAGACAACGGAGAATATAACAACGGAAGAAGCTTCAACTACGGAATCCCAGTCAACAGAAGAACCGACAGAGGATGTGACAACTAGAGAGTCTTATACCACTGAGAATCAGACAACAGATAATGATACTACAGAGGAAATCAAAGAAGAGGACTGGCAGGATCCTGAGAATGGTGACGGTATTGCAGAGCTGGCAGCAGATGAAGTGATCTGCACAGAGACAGATCTTACACTTGATGAACTTAAGGAATCGGCTTCTGGCAAGATTTCAGTGAATGGCGATGCGATAACAATAACTGATGCAACTTATATGATATTACTGTCGCATTGTAAACCAGAAGAGATTTACAAAAAAGATATTACAATTAGTGTTACAGGAGATATAGATTTTACTGGCACAGTGAAGTTTATGCACAACGGAGAGGAGAAGACATATGCCTACAACAGCATAGGAACAGAAAACTATCCTTTTGAGGGAAAAGTTACTATTCGTAGTAATATCGCTAAATTTGACAATGCAATGTTCGGAGTGCTTTCCTCAAATGCTGTGATAAATTGTCTATCGTTAATAAGAAAGACAACATCTGCAAACGGACAAAGACCAATAATAGCAGATGAATACAAGTTTGCTGACAGCGGTCAGCATGAAATACCATTTACAAGTATCCTGGTGGAGTCTGTAAGTGATGAAACAGGCGAGTACAGTACTGGCGGTATGTTCGGAAAGGTAACAGGTGCGAGCGGAACACTTGTCATTCAGAGCGGAATTGCACACAGAAACTCAGATGGGGATACATCTGATTCTGTACCAATTAGTGTCGGTGGAGATGCTCATGTGGGTTTGATATGTGGTTCTTTGGAGAATGGAACTATACAGCTTGGGACTCCTACACCAGCTTTAATCACATTCTCAGATACATATACTATTAATGCAACAGGCGAATTAGCAGATGCTGGAGCAATGATAGGCCATATGGATGAGGGCACTGCATTTATCAACTATGCAGATCTGACATTAGATAATACCAAAGTAACATCTGCAAGTGGAAATGCCGGTGGCTTGATAGGATATATGGCAAAAGGCGCTGATCTGAAAATTGGCAATAATATCGCTATAAATCATCCAACAGTAGAAGGCTATGAGAACGCAGGTGGACTGGCTGGTTTCGCAGAAGATATAGAATTAATTAATGAAACTGAATCGTCTTTCGAACTGACTGTGAGCAGTCCAGAAGTGAGATTAAAAAAGACTTCTGGTGCCACAGCTAACGGTGCAGGTGGCGTGTTCGGACATTATAAGAATACAGCAGAGGATGAAGTGTACTTTCCCGACTGGGTACAAATAGCAAGTAGCGAGAATGAAGAGATCAGCTTGTTGTCATATGGTTCTACTTGTGTTGAGAGTGCTGGATCTCTGGGTGGAGTGTTCGGGCTGTTGGAGCTTGGTTATGCAACTACATATATAGTACAGTTGGGAAATCTTTACTGCCATAGAATTGGCGAAAATGAAGATAATTCATTTGCGGGAAATTATGGAGCTGTGGCAGGCTGTGTCAAAACAGAAAAACCAGTGGATAGACTGGGGGCTCTGAAGATTATAGGAAAGCCAGATTTGTCAACTGTAGTAGCTGATGGTGGACAGAGAAAAATCAGTGGTAAGATAACTTCTAATGCATACTACTTTGGCGGATTAGTGGGAAGAATTGGATATAAAGAGAACGGTAATTCACATGCTGCTTATCTGTATGTCGAGAATGTGTCGATAATAGCAAAATCTCCGTTTGGAAAATACGAAGAAAGAGGTTTTGGAGGAGCAGTGGGCTGTATAGACGAAGACAGTGTTCTGAGTATGGCGGGAACGGTAAAGATCAAAACGGCAAGCGGCAGTAACGTTACTGATAAGAAGATCTGGGAAGGCGGAGGCCTTGTAGGAAATGCGAAGCTAGGAAGTGCCTTGGAATTGAAAGGAACAACAGATCTGAGTGAAGTGACGTATGCGGATAGCTATAATTATAATGCTGCCCAGCTGGTAGGAATTCAGGACTGTGCTCTTGTGTATGCTCACGGAGATGGCAATGGCAATGGCTGGACGCTGAACAGGGCTGCAGGTACTAAAAATTTAACAATTAACGATATCGGAGACTATGGAGAGGTACTGAAGCTGAATACGGAGGAATTTAGCAAGGGATTGGATAGTGATATCATATCAATTGATCCTTCGACACATAAGGTAACAGTTAAGCAGACTAAAGACATATATTCTGGCGACATAACAGTAAGAACAAAGGAAGACTTTGCCCTGCTTGCCACGACATGGCAGTCCAGAGGGTATTTTAGTGCGGATCCTGATATTGATAGGAAAAATTTTGACTCTAAGAATTTTAACAGCAAAAAGCTTATTTTCTCCGGGAAGATTGATTTGACAGATACGGGTGTACAGGGACTGACCAGAGGATATGGAGATCCTACAGATAGCTTTAATGGCACTATATCAGGAGAGGATAATGCTGAGATTGTTCTTGCAATCGGTCAGACATATGGAAAAAGGAGTAATGCACTTGTAACAAAAGATGATAAATCAAGTGGACAGTTATATTCTTGGGGAAATAATAGAAATGGTGGACGTATCTATATAGGTTTGTTTGACAAGCAGAGTGGCGCTGTCAGTGACCTGAAGATTAGCGGATGCATATATGCGTGTGCACTTCTTGCCCAAAAAACTACCTGCTATATAGGTGCAATTGCTGGAAACCTAACAGGAAATGCGACACTTGATAACGTGATTTCCAGTGTGTCGATATATGCGTCTGTGATAACTGACAATACAGATCATTCAAAATTACTGAAAGTTGGCGGAATGTATGGAAGTATGCCGGGAAACAGCAATTTAACCCTTGACGGAAATACAACAAGTTTGGCAGAGATTACGGTCAGCGGAGGCACAACAGACGGGCACGCTCGTATTGGAGGCGTGATAGGCAACATAGATTCCAGTGCTTCAAATGTGACTGTAGATTGCAATTCTGCAACTCTTTCTGCCAAGCTTACCAAGTCAGACGGTCGCAATGCATACATGGGTGGTTTAATAGGGGTGATAGAGCCCGCAGATTCAGCAAAGAGGACAGTAAATGTGAAGGGCTTGACAGTCTCTGATTGTAAGATTGATACTGGGAAAAGCACCTCTGGGACTTGTGGAGGTATGTTGGGATACTTGTGGTCGAATACTGACGTCAACTTCGAAGGTACATCAAACAAACCTGGTCTCAATGTAACATCTGGAACAATAAATGCGCCGGATTCAGAGGTGGGCGGTCTGGTATATCATGCGAATGGCAAGTGGACGGTAAAAGACTATGGTATATCAATGACAGGCCTGGCAATAACCGGAAAGACATCTGTGGGCCTGCTGGTAAATAAGGCGGATGTCAGAAAAGCAACAAGTATAAATGGTGCTAAAGATATTCCGTATGTTCTGTATCTTGAGATGCAGAATAATTGGACTTCGGCTTATAAGTTGTCGAATATAACTATAAATGGCGCACCAGATGTGTATGACGAGCTGGTAGCATACACAACATCAGCTCCTGAAAAAATAGCTGATAATGGAGTTAACGCAGTAATCTCACTTGCGACAGTTGCTGATGGAATAGGAAGAAAAGGTGTAGATAAGGAGGCTGGTGTCTGTACAACTTATCAGAATCAGACAGCCTATGGTAATGGAAAGACGAATGGATACAGCAGATATTACTATGATCTTGATAAAATAATAAATGATGTTACCACAGACAGCGGAAACAGTAGTAATAGTTATATAGATACTCCTGAGGAGCTGATGCTCTGGAGTGTGTATAACTATGCACACAATAGCATTCAGAGCAATTTTGTATTTGCTGATTGTACCAAGAATGGTGGAATTACCATTGGTTCATCATCAAAGCCAAATGCTGCTCTCGATATGAAGGGCTACAGTTATTATCCGGTGATACACAGTGGAGATATTACTGTCAGCTATGCAGATATAACATTCTACAACAAAGATATCGAAGCTGCAGAAAAAACAGTGAGTAACAAGCTGACATCAGGAAGTGATGATAATCATTCCCAGCATTACATGATGCACTGTGGATTGTTTGTGAAGAATGATGCTGGTACTGCAAAAGTTGAGGAAGTCTCTTTTGCGGGTTCCATAGGAATGGTAAATGGTGGATCCGGTGCCTTATACACACATTCTATTGCTGGAACAAACAGCTCAAAGGGAGTGTCAGTTGCCAGACTTACAATAAATGGCATGAAGCTTGCAGGAATAGCTGTGAATGGGGGTATTTCAGAATATGCCCCTGTTATTATAAATTCAGTTGGAAGCTATGCTGCACTGGATATTCAGAACGTTGATTATGATAAGATGAAATATTCTTCAGTAGTGGCGGGCTCGAGTTTTATAGGTAGTGTGGGCTCTGAGAATGCAACGCAGATTTCGTTGGCATTTTCAGGAATCACTCTTCCAGATAAAGCAGTGGCTGATGGCGGAATATTTACAAGGGCGAGTTTGTTAAACAGTTTTTCCTATTTAAATGATGGAACTTCTGTTGGAACATATAATTTCTACTTTGAAGAAGACTGGAATGGCAGCAGTCACATACATAAGGTGACATATGGAAGTGAGATATCTCATTCGAAGGAATTTGATAAGGAGCTTCAGAAATATTATTATAATGAAACACCGAGAACAGAGGTTTATGGTGAAGATAATAATAAAAATTTCAGCAGTTATCTACCATACGTATATACAAGCTACTCTGACGAGGCAGGATACACGCATGAGATAAAGGTAAACCAGAGAGTTTTTGACCTTGTCGAAGGCTGTGGAACATATGGACATCCATATGTCATAACCAATCAGGGGTATATGGATATAGTCGCCGAGTACATTGCTGCAGGATCGAATGCTGCTCCTCGTAAAGACTGGAGAGTGACAATACCGAAAACTCAGACGACATTATGCAGGGTAGAAGAAAGACAGGACATAACATATCAATATGACGGCTCTGTATGGAAAGAAGTTGAGAGTCAGGGAAGTGGTGTCAGCAAAACATGGGAATATAAGACTGGTGGTTCTACGCTTGAAAACAAAGTAATGTACATGCATATATTAAGTGCTTACTATGATATACAGGGCAGTAATGATGGAGACAGTGGTAATGAACTTGAACTTGAAAACTTTGTAGGACTGGGTTCTTCTACATATCCATTCCGAGGAGTCGTAGTCAGTACCCTTGAAAGTGGAGTTACAGTCAGACTTAAGGGTAGCAAAACCGCAGGACTTATAAATTACAGTTATGGAAGCGTTGTCAGAAATCTGGATATATCCTATGAATATGCGGACAGTGAGACTTCAGGTAAAAAGGATACAACTACAGGAAAGAGTTTGGCATACACTACTCCTGACCGGTATAGTCCGAAGAGTTTCTTTGGCGGAGTTATAGGTTGTATCATGGGCGGTGACAATATAATAGATGGTGTCACTGTCAGTATGGATAGTGGTTGGCTCAGATTGAGTGAGAATAAAAAGCATCTTCTTCAGGTTGGCGGATATGTTGGCTCAATATGTGGCGGTGGTGTAATATTCCGAAATATGCAGGATGAAACAGGACTTACGGACACTTGGATACAGAGTGGAACTGGGATCGTAGATTCAAAGGCAAATCTGTACGTGAATCCATTTGTCGGCCGAGTGTTGGATGGCTTTGCATTCAGTGAAGGCTGCTCAGTGGACAACAAGAATAAAAATTATCAGATAAATCTTCTTAAGGCAGATGATGAAAAATGCGTTTACACAGTGACCGCACCGTCATTAGACAATAAGAATAAGACGCATTCATCAAATAAGGTAACAATAAAGGATGCACAGGGGATTTTGGTATTGTCGGCAATTGTAAACAGCGGAGCTGCCGCTGGTGGTGCAAGAAATAGAAAGCAATATGGTACCTATGCATATTGGGGGGAATTATACAGTTCATCTGTTAATACGTACCAATTTGGAAACGGCTTGTATGGTAAAGTCCGAAATGCAACATATGAGTGTGTGGGTAAGCCAGGATCGGCGGGGGCTGATTATGAGATTTCGTTGAAGGATGATAGAAAAGCTCCAGGATGTGACGACGAAAGTAGAAAAAATACAGAGGATCTGGATAAAAATACAAATGCGCCATATCTGGTAACAAAGTATTGTAATCCTGCAACATATTATGTGAGCGGTCAGAACAGACGTACATATGTGCAATTTGTTGAAGGCAAATATGACATGACCAAATATGGACTGGGTTATCAGGGGCTTGGAGCGAGATACAGGACAAATGCCTTGAATGCAGGTGATCAGGTTAAGGCAGACAGAGTCATACCGTATATATCAGGTGTTGATGGGAATAATGCGGAGCTTATAGTTAATATGCAGGTTGCAGAATATGATGATGACGATTTTCATGCGGTATCCGCAGGGGGGCTGTTCAATGTGCTTAACCCTTCTGCAATACATAAACCTAGTGGCATTGCAGATAATTTTATCCAAAATATAACCATATCCGGATCAGCGTCAGATAATACAAATACATCAGGTGAGATCAGCCTGACTTACCATAATGCACAAGGTAATGTGTTGGCAAATGAACTTAGTACAAGTGACTGGAAGAACTGTGAAAGAGTCAGTGTAGGAGGACTTGCAGGAATAACAGCCCACTCGGATATAATTACAGAAACAGAAAAGATAGTTAATGTAAAAATACAGAACCTCAAGCTAGGTGGTCAGGTAGCTGCAGGAGGAATCATAGGCACAGTAAACAGGACTGAAAGTTCTTCAGATGATATTGGAGCTTTGATAGGATTGAGCAACGGCACAGGATTTAGGTCGTATGAGTTCGATGACTGTTCGTATGAGAATCTTAAAATAGAAGTAAATGGTGATGCGGGCGGTTTGGTTGGATATGCCGGAAGCAGAATAGATTATCATTTCTCCATAACAGGGGGAGAATACAAGAACTCCAGTATAACGTCGAAAGACCATAATGCCGGTGGACTTGCAGCTTCTTCTAGTTCAAGATTCTATGCCAATGCTTCATCAGAGGGTAAAGCACTTGAAACGCCAAAATTTGTAGTACTGACAGATGTAAATGTAAAAGGAAAAATGAGGGCTGGAGGTGTGGTTGGAAAATTAGCAAGGGAAAATGGTAGCAGTAGCTATGCTCGATATTATATCAACAGTGTTAAAGTTATTTCTACAAATTCTGTAAGTGTAGAGGCAGATACATATGCCGGTGGAATTGCAGGAAGTATTGATAGTGCTGATAATCGGTGCACCATAGAGAAGTGTACTGTGGCAGGTTTAGGCGTAAAAACAATGGTGGATATAAGTTATAATGGAGGAATAGTAGGATCTATTGGCACTAATGCACTGATTACAGGGTGTAATATAAGCACCATAACAACAACAGGCCGTAATAATACAAATTCCGGGGGCGTAGCTGGACAGATAGGTAAGAAAGTTGAATTAAGAATTGCTGACACTCAGATCAGGGGCATTACTATAGGCAAGTCAAAACGGGGCGGTGGAGCAGTAGGCCTTTGTGACGATTCATCAAGATTATATGTCAATAACTTTATACTGTCAGATGAAGAAGATTCTCACAGCATCATAAATTCTTACGATAGTGAGGGAGGTATTGTGGGATACAGTGCCAAAGATACAACTATTGACATTGATGGATGCACTATTGAGAATGCAAGGATTCAGAATGGATGGTACGCCGGAGGAATACAGGGAAGTACATATGGAAATAGTGGTATTAAACTGAAAATAAAGAACTGTGCAGTAAAAGAAACAATCATAGCTTCAAATAAAACTGGCGGCAACACGAAAGATACGGTATCAACTGGATGCATAATTGGGTATCAGAATGGAGGAAGTGTACAAGGCAGCAATGTACTGTTATATGACAACACACTGACCTCTACGGACAATAAGCGAGGCATATTCTCAGGAAAGACAGGCGATAAGTATGAAGGCCTCTATATAGCTGGAGCGAGTATTCAGGCGGGTACGCCAGATAAGATTAGCAGCCTGCCAGAACAGTATGTAGGCGGCAAGGAGAATACGGTAGACAACTGTTACGTTGCATTTGCCGATTATTCTGGAGCTTCACTTAAGGCTGATGAGAATACAAAGAAAAACTTGCTGGGGATAACAGACGCCAGTCAGCCATATGTAGTTACAAGTCCTGATAGCAGCCTGACAGTTGTAAAGGATGGTGAAGAAAAGAAGCTGTTTGGTGATGGGGCCTGCTGGGCAAGTGACAGTAGTGCAGTGACTCCTTATGCTAAGGTGATTTCCGATGATTCAGAAAATACTTCAGAAAAAACTTATAGAACATACAGGGAATATGCTGATAAGTACAGTGGTAAGACATTTGACTTTGCAAACAATATGTCCACATATGCTGACAACCAGACAGATTACAATGGGACGAATTTTCCGGTACTGCTTATATCGGGTGGACAGACTGATGTCATAACACAGTATATGGATATATTGACAAACTCAGGCTATAGCAAGGTGAATGATAAATATCCGGATCGCATCAAGGCGTCTACTGAGATATACAATTATAAGAATGGGAGATTTGAATGTGAGACTGACACAAGGACTATGCCTGCATTAAGAGTCAGCAATTCGTCTACAGAACCGATAACATTTACAACTTCATCGGCATACGACAATGATAAGAACAGATTCACATTGCTTACAGTAACATTTACAGAGGCCGGTCAGGATTATGTGGTACACGTTCCGATTATAGTCAGGCGAATGCTTGAGGTAGATTTTACAGCTACACTTAACTATGGAACCCATTATAATAGTGCTGAGTATCAGAATATTGAAAACCACGTGCTTGACAGCTTTGGCAATCCGATGACTGGATATCTCACATACAGATATAACAGTGCAAAAGGAAAGAATGTAGAATATGGATGGCAGAATTATGTAGACGCCGGTGCTGATGTGGCTCAGCCTATGGACAAGGTTCTAATTTTTAATCAAACGAATGCGATTCCGGCTGGTACCCAGCTTACTATCGTTGACTGCCAGGATCCAAACAGGACAGCTTATTATTATACGGTTACATCTGCTGACAGCACAAAGAAGCAGTTTAAATTATCCAATTTTAAGGATAGTAACGGAACAAATTATAAGCCGGAAAGTGTTGGAGAGTGTATGGATATCACAGCCACGAAGAATAACGACAGTGGTAGGTTTGTTGAAACTACGTCCGATTCCTCAGATGCAACAGTAAAGATAGGAGATAAGTATTACAGGTTAGCAACGGATGAGGAGAAGAAGGATGGCACCAAGGACAAATTTGACATGACGGTGGATGATAAAGTGAAGACGGAGAATTACTATTTCGTTGTAACGATGCCAGAGCTTGGAGCAGACGGAAAGACCAATCCGCCAGCAAATGGAAGTATAAGGACAAGCCTTGCAGTGACGGGACTGCCAAATCATATCAATTATGTGCTTAGAAAAGCGGATGCACAGGGCAATATAATCGACGGCCAGTCAAACACAGCAAGCACATATCAGATATCAAGTGGTTACAGTCAGAGCCTTTCAGAGACATTGGATAACCCACCGGAAAGCAAGCTGCTCAATGAAAGCGATACAGGGGTAAATGTATCAATAAAGGATACAATTTCTTTTCCTGACAGTCAGGCATACAATACGAGCGATCAGCTGTATCAACGATTTGTGGTGAGCCTGATGACTACTACAAAGGACGTAACTGGCAATTTAAAGGATAGTTATGAGCAGTTCCCAAGTGGAACAAAGGGTAGTGTCAGCTTTTATGTATACACTGAGACAGATAGTGGGAAAAAGTATTACACATATAATCCGGAGACAGGAAGCTGGGGAAATCAGGTTGATACAAAGGCTGCGGCTGTCACGTATGACTGGGTGTCCCAGGGTGGTAATATGGAGCTGCCATTGGCTACAGATGGCAAATCGGAGCATGCTATAAGTCTTCAGCCGATACGAGACAGTATACAACCAGATGCTTCTGGTTATTCAACAATACGCGTGGAGGCGGTACTCAATGCTAAAATTCCTGCTGCAGGACTTATGGTGATTCCGATAAGCTCTGTTTCTGAGAACTCCGTACCAGATGAGTATGCTAAGCTGAACTATGTTGCACAGATATCCACAGATAAAAACAGCCTGTCCTATAGTAGCTCAAGAACAACACTTAAGTATACAGAGACCAAGGTTAAATATTACAGGAAGGCACAGCAGGGAGCCGTGTTCAGATATGATGCGGATTCTATTGACCAGTTGGGTATAAATATGCTCGATCTGGATGGCAACCTTGATAAGGATAAGAAGAATGCAATCATATCTACTACGGCTTCATATGATCTGACAAATATTCAGAATCTGGATGAGATTTTGAAAAAGTCTTCAGGAATAAGATATACCGTGAAGCTGGTAGGTAAATTAGATGCTTCAGGTTTGACGGAAACATATAATGAAACAACAAATATACAGAATGCCAGCGACTATATGACAGTCAATCTTATGTCTGGTGATTCAGGCACTGTAGAATATCATACAGAAACTGATACATCTGGGACAAAGGGGACATGGAGCTGGACTATTCCGAAGTCAACTTATATTGACACGGATGGTGATAAGAGCAGCATAAAGAAGAGTGCGGTGTTCGATGGAAATACATTCACTCAGGCTGTCAATCTCTATGTTAATGTGGATGAAGAAAGTTTGAAAAAGATAGAAGGACATATGTATTCGAATTACAAAGTAGTCATGCAGGTGGAGATACTGGATGCTTCAGGAGCAGTTGTTGAGAAGATGACAGCATCCGATTATGTAATATATACATTTACGAGAATCAAACCGGAATTTGTAAGCAATTAAGGATATACTGAAGGAGGTGAGCCACCACAGGTCATGGATACAAATGAAAAAACAACAAATACAAAGTCTCTGCGGCGCAGGCTCACTATAAGTATTTTGGTGGTTATTATCACGCTGTGTGCCGTTGTTTCAGCAACCTATGCATGGTATATTTATAACACCAGCCGTCATACCACGGATGTGCGCATGGCGGCTGGTGCCGGTGCCAATCTTCAGATAAGCAATAGCTATTCCGGGGGGTATGGATCGGCGGCAGTGCTGGAGAGCTTTAATGGGCAGCTGGAGCCTGTGTCAACGAACAAGGTGACGGCGGGATTCCAGAAAGCGACATCATTTATAGTTGGACAGGGCGGTCCGGCTGATCTTCTGGCAGCGGGGTTTGATGACAGTGAGGCCAGGGATTACTATCACACAAGCATGTATCTGCGCACAAATGGCAATGATACTGACATTTACCTGGCAGATATAGGTTTTGAGGACAGTGACGAGAAAGTCCCGATATCATCAGCCATCAGAGTTGGACTTGTGGTCCATGAGCCGGGACAGAACATGCCTGTTAGCTCAGAATATATATTCGCCATAAGCGACAAGAAGAATCCGGAGGCCAGGTATAACACGGCGACCGGGAAAGAAGGCTATGTGCTCGACGGTGTTAAGAAGGATGGTACAACGGTGCCATTTTCCCCATATACATCTGATGCGTACTGCATATATGACAAGAACACCGGAGTTGTCACGCTGAAGAAAACGTCCGAGAAGCTGTGTACCATAACAGGTGACGGACATGGCAAGCCGGGAACTCCTGTGCAGATAGAGGTATACATCTGGCTTGAGGGCTGTGACGAGGACTGCACTGTGAACCTGTGCGGAGAGACACTGAAAAAGCTTGCGGTGTCATTTGCCGGAATTGTGCAGGAGTAAAAAAATAAAGAGAGGGGGTGAGCCCTGTGGAAAATGTGAACAACGCAAACTTTGATGAGAATGGATGCAAATATGAAGCTGACGAAAAGTCAGTGGACAGAGATGAAAAACAAGAGAACAAGGAGACCGTGAAGAGGCTGAGAAAGTCGCTGGTCATGGCGGTTGTTGGTATGATTTTCTTTCTGGTATCGGTGACGGGAGTCACATATGCGTGGTTTACTGCTTCCGGCAGGGCTCACACCAATGTTACGCCTATGGGTGGAACTGTGAGTGATGGTGACACGAATCTGCTGATAAGTACAGCGGAGAGCGGGCCATTTGACAGGGAATGCGATCTGGTATCTGCCGGGGATGCACAGGCACTTAAACCGGTGTCCACAGCGGATCTGGAGAGTTTTTACAGAGTGATCATGCAGAATAAGGAGGGAATCGCGGTCTCTTATGAGAACGCAGATGACAGGGTTGACTCAGATACCTTTCATGGAACGGTATACCTGAAAAGTGAGGGTGCGCCGTGTAATGTATATTTTAACGGAGAGGAACTTCAGCTGGGAAGTGACGCTCAGGCTCTTGCGGCCATGAGACTTGGATTAAAGATCACCAACCATGATGGTTCCCGGACATTTGTGATGAGACTTGATGACCTGGGAAGTACCGCTGCAGCAGAGGCGAAGGCTACAGTGCCGGCGGTTGGAACTGTGGTTTCGGGTATATCAGGTAGTGGCGCTGCCAGTTATGTGAGTGATCCGGCGGTAAATGTGTCGGACTACATGGCGCAGGCGGCAGGTAATGATGAATATACTGCGGGAGCAAATGAACTCTTCAGCCTTGATGCTGATGAGATTGCTTCTGTTGAATATTGGCTGTATCTTGAGGGCTGCGATGAGCAGTGTGTGAATCAGGTACAGAATATAGATTCCGACATCCGCCTTTCATTTGCGGGAGTTCGGAGCGATGTAGTAAGATAAAAGAAGGAATGCAATAAAGTAAAAAGCGAAATACAGGTGGCTGCTAAATGCGTAAACTGAAATTTTAGCATATATAGATGATTGCGAAACGTCATAATCTATATGATGCAGGAGGTGTTTAGCGTTACCAATCAGGGGAATACGATGCCGCTGGCACTCAGCGAGCTTGCGAGCGCTAGTGCCACTGCAGGCAGAGTTAAGCGAAAGCGACCCCAGATTGGTATGCTAAACCACCTCTGCATGTTTCGCAATTGCGTACCAGCAGCCACCAGGGAAGGAGCGGCAATATGAGACGCTGGTTCAGGACATGGTTCCTGGGAGTGACCACCGTTACGGCTCTGTTAGTCCTGGTGATAGCAACATATGCCTGGTTTTCCTCCAATAAGAAGGTGGCGACCAGCACGGCAACTGCCAGAACTGGAGAAGAGACCATGGAGCTGCAGCTCAGCGAGAGCGGGGGCAGTAGTTTTAGGGACAGCAGTACGGTGCGGATAGTACAAGTGAATAATACAAATGCGGATCGCCTGCTCCCTGTATCTACATCTGATCTGGTGAGTTTCGTTGCCGCACCTGTGACAGTGTCAGGACAGGCTACGGCATTCCGGTTAGTACAGAATGAGGAGAATTATTATCACGGCAGAATATATCTGAGAGCTGCAGGAAGTGGCTGGGATCCGGGGACAAAGCTTGATCTCTACCTCGATCAGAGTGACGGAGTCCTCGGGAATGCGGCGGATGGCATGCTGCTCAATGCATCAAGGCTTGGACTTAAGTTCAGCGCGGATGGTGTGGATACGGGATCGGTTATACTGAGACTTAGCGAGAGCGGAAATCCGTCCGGTGACAGGGTGTTCAACACCGTGGTAAATGGTAAGACTCTTGGTGATGGACAGGTTCTCTCGTATGCGGGGGGCAGCGTAAATGCTGTCAGCGATCCGAGTGTGAGTGTGGATGATTACACCATTACATGGGGAGAATCGTCAGTGGATATTCCGGATACACCGCTTGTCAGTATGGAGCTGAACAAGGAGTACACTTTGGACGTATATTTTTATCTTGAGGGATGCGATCCTGACTGTTCGAACTCAATAAGCTTCGATGCAGCTCAGCTTCATCTGGCATTCTATGGAATGATAAGTCAGGGGGGCAGCAGATGATGGCAGATATCAGGAATAAGAAGGATCAGGATAAAAAAGATCAGAATAAAAAGAATGTCAGACAGAGGGTGTATATATCTCTCATGCTGACACTCATAGCGCTTGTGGCAGCTACTGCGGCCACCGTGGCGTGGTTCTCCATAGCCGACAGGACGAAGGTCAACACCATGGGGCTGGATATCGTGGCGGATGTGGAGATGAGGATGGATCTGGATGCACATGATACAATAGATCAGTATGTGAGAACGCTTTCATTTGAGAGTATTCAGAATAGGATCCAGAGGGAGAAAGGATTTTCGATGAGTGCGACACCTTTGTCTCCGGTAACTACCTCGGATTACAGCACATTCACATATGAGAATGGAAAAGTGGCAGAGGCGGCTGAAGGCTCGTATCTGGAATTTACATTGCACTTTATGGCGGCGAAGGATATGATAGTCCACCTCACCAGCGCTGACAGTGACACGGGTAAGAGCGATGGCACTATGGTCAGTTCCAGTGTGGCGGCGCTTCCCCAGGCGATGAGGATATCATTTACCGCAGATGGACAGACCTGGGTATATGATCCGGGAATGGATGATACATCGGAGACGCTGGGAACCGCCAGGACATTTGGCCTGGCAGCGGCTTCAGATATGCAGCTCAGTGATGCCAATTCGATCTTCACCCTGAAAGAGGGCGAAGATAAGACAGTTGTGGTGCACATATGGCTTGAGGGTACAGATCCTCAGTGTACGGATGAGCTCAAGAAAGCTGACTACAGCATAAGACTCAGATTTACAGGAACAGACATGAACGGCAAGTCATTCACAGAGTAGGAGGCGCGCTTATGAGCGAAGCGAATAACTCTCATGTGGGCCGACGACATGCCACACTCGCAGGAGTGTGGCGATACCAATAAGATAGGGAGAGAAAAAACATGAAAAAAGCAGCAACAGTTATAGTGAGTGTATTACTTTGGGCGGTTATTCTGATCGCAGCTCTATATGCATTTACGACGATGGCAACAAAGGATAGTCAGAATGTGTCAAGCATACTTGGATATACGCCGATGACGGTACAGTCGGATTCCATGTCGCCGACATTTGAGAAAGGTGACCTGATATTTGTGAAGAAATGCGACACGGCCAAGCTTGAGGTCGGAGATATCGTATGTTTCCACACACTTATTGAGAACCAGTATGCGCTGAATACCCACCGTATTGAGAAGATCGATGAGACGGAGGGCGGTGCGAGAAGTTATACTACCCGAGGTGACAACAATGCCGCAGCCGACCAGCACATCATTTCAGATGGAGATATAGTCGGCAAATACGTGGGCCACTGGGCAAAGGTCGGCAAGGTGATGGATTTCCTGTCAAGCAGTGTGGGATTCCTTATCGTTATCGTAATACCTATGTTGATATTCTTCATCTATCAGATATACAACCTCATCATGATCAATATCAGACTGAAGAGAGCCATTGCTGTGGAGAATGCACAGGCGGCAGAGGAGGCAAGACTCAAGGTCAGAGCTTCTGGCGGAGATGATGGAGCTGCTGAGAGTGATGCAGAGGCAAAGCTTGCAGAGGCTGAGAGGCTTCGCGCGGAGGCTGAGGAGATGAAACGCAAGGCGGCAGAAGAACTGGCCAAAGCCCAGGCAGCAAATGCTTCAGCCGGCAATTCAGAAAACGGAGCTGCTGCTGGCATGTCAGATGGTTCTGTAGATTCTGAGAAATAGGAGGAATAAGTTTAGTGAGTGAATTTTTAAAGTTTGCATTTGAGATCCTGTCGCAGGTTGTATATAACATAGCGCAGGTTCTGGCATCTTTGCTGAGACTGCTGATAACCGGATGGGCAGACTATTTCCTTATATTCAAGACCTATATAGGCACATTGAATATAGCAGGAAAGATATTGTCTGTACTGCTCATGCTCATACTCATTGCAATACCTGTACTTATAGTTGTGCTGATTGTCAGAAAGATCATATTGAAACATCAGCTTAAGAATGACGATGTGGACAATTCAGAGCTTTACAAAGAGATAGGAAGATTGAACAAGCAGGTACTTAATCTCATGGATGAGAAGAATAGTATCCTTGCACTCAAGGTCAACGCCATGGGTGGAACAGAGAGGATACCTTATATGGGTGCATCTGCACTCGTGGATGATGGCATACCTACTGTTGGCAATGTGACAAATGCATCAGGTGAGGCTGCAGCGTCAGTGGTTCCTTCTGCGGTGGCTGCAGGAGGCAAGGCCGGTGTAGTGCCGGGGGCTGTCATCGCCGGTGGAACACTCAAGGCGGTTCTGGAGGACAAGCCGGATGTGGTACATCGTTTCCCAAAGCTGCAGCTTGTGGATGAGAAATATGCGAATTATGTTGAGCCGGCATTCAACAATGATATATCACTTGAAGAATTTGCGGATAATTACAGGCTGTTTGCAGCAAGTCAGCTGCATCTGTATTATACTCCTGAGATCATCAGAAGATTTGTCGCAGGTATGGCAGCAAGTAAATTGCTCATACTTGAGGGTATATCCGGTACAGGTAAGACGAGTCTTCCATATTCATTCAGCCGGTATATGAACAATCCGGCTACGATAGTGTCTGTTCAGCCGTCATTCCGTGACCGTACTGAGCTGCTCGGTTATTTTAATGAGTTCTCCAAGAGGTTCAATGAGACGGAATTCCTGAGAGCTCTCTATGAGGCGAACTACAGACAGGAGCCGACCATGATCGTCCTGGACGAGATGAACCTTGCCCGTATCGAGTATTACTTTGCTGAGATGCTGTCCGTTCTGGAGATGCCAAGTAAGGATGAATGGGTTCTGGATCTTGTCCCGACCGCATGGGATGGAGATCCAGTAAAGCTTGATTCAGGAAAGATACATGTCACCGATGGAACCTGGTTCATCGGTACGGCGAACAATGATGATTCTACATTCACGATCACTGATAAGGTATATGACCGTGCAATGCCGATCGAGCTGAACGAGAGGGCGGACGCATTTGAGTGTGATCTTCAGCCTGCATGTGAGATCACAACGGAGCATCTGCTGTATCTGTTCCAGAAGGCAAAGGTCGAGCATCCTATCAGTGATGTGATGATGGAGAATATACAGAAGCTGGACAAATACCTGCTCACAAGATTTAAGCTTTCATTTGGAAACCGTATCATGAAGCATATGTATGATTTCATACCGGTGTATGTTGCCTGTGGCGGAACAGAGCTTGACGCCATGGATTACATCGTTGCCAGAACTGTTCTGAAGAAGTTTGAAAGTTTGAACGTGAGCTTTGTACGTGATGAGATCACAGGCCTTATCAGTTACATAGAAAAGATATTTGGTACAGAGGGAATGAATGACAGTAAGGAGTACCTGAGACGAATCCAGAATCTGTATTGATGGATGAGTTGTTTTGGCGAGAAAGGTGTATTCGCCGAAATCGGAATTGCAGATATTAGTGGGCAATAATTTATATTTCAATCGTTTATATATTAGGCAGGAGAAAATGTATGGCAGATAGACCAGATATTAATGATAATACAACTGAAGAGCTTGTTCCGGACGGAGTGCCGAGCTCGGACGCGTGGGATGATCTCGGTGGAGACGGAGTGCCAAGCCCAGACGCGTGGGACAATGCCGGTGGAGACGGAGTGCCGAGCCCGGATGCGTGGGACGATGCCGGTTATGACGGAGTGCCGAGCCCAGACGAATGGGATGATCTCGGTGGGGACGGAGTGCCGAGCCCAGACGAATGGGACAATGCCGGTGATGGATGGGATGACGAGGAGTCTGAGTATTCCGAGGATGATCTGACGATCACGAATCTGTACGAGAAGTATACGGGAAGTGTGGAAGAGGCACTTGGTGATGACAGATATTTCCAGTACATGTTTGAGATGATACAGGCAGGTGACAACAAGCTCCAGCAGGTGAACAGAGTTCTTCACAAGGTGGTTGACGAGACCTGGCTTACAGTGGTTGAAGAAGGAATAGAATCTATTTTCAAGATAGTTGATAAGCCTCGAAGGTTTATAGCGACAAAAGAAGAGGTCGTTCCGGTTACCCTGGCGAAGAAGATCAGTGCCGACAGCGTGCGTCATCTCAGTCAGAACACACAGTTCATAGCCACAAATGCTGCCGGAGAGATGCAGCCGACCAAAATTCTCAATGTGACGACAGAGGAGAGTTATGATCTTTATGAGAACAGATTTGTATATCACCTTATACAGAGACTCTTTGCTTTCGTAGATAAGCGTACAGATGTGATCTTCTGGGCGACAGGAGATGAGACCTGCAATGTCATGAGCATGGAGAGCAAGGTGGACGATGCCTATGAGCAGATATCCTATAAGGTGGAGATGACTGTCAAGAACAAGCAGAGCCTTGTGGAAAATGATACGGATAACATGAGCGTCTTCAAGAGAATCGATCGTGTGCGCCGTATGTCAAGGGTTCTGAGGCAGAGCTCGTTCTGTGAGATCATGAACGGCTGTGCCAAGGTTCACAGTCCTATCCAGAGAACAAATCTTATGATGAAGGATCCGGATTATCGTGCATGTTATAAGCTGTGGCAGTTCATAGAGAGCTATGATGAAGTTGGTTTCAGTATAGAGGAACAGGATTCCGCAATGGAATTTGATGAAGAGTACCTCTTACAGATGTATATCAACATGATAACCAACTATACGGTTTTCAAGAGCCTTCTTGAGTCCGATCCACGCAAGATGAACGAGATCGCGGTGGAGAAGAAAGAACCTGTAAAGCCTAAGTTCATAAAGGAGATCAAGGAGGAGATAGTAGACGATCCGAATATACCTGATGTTGAGATACGAAAGGTATTTGTCGAGGAGGTAACTCAGGCACAGCTGGATGCCGAGGCCGCACTCGAACAGGAAAAGCAGCACACCCAGGAGCTTGAGCAGACAGTTTCGGAGATGCAGTTCTCTATGTCTGATCTGCAGTGGCAGATTGATTCCCTGAATGAACAGCTGCAGCAGCTCTCTGATCTGCAGGCTCAGACCGAGGAGGAGCGCAACTCTTATATGATGCAGTTTTCTGAGGAACAGAAGGCTCATCAGGAGACGAAGGATGCGGCGGAGAAGGCGGAGGCTGACGCCTTGGCAGCATTTGAGGCGGCTCAGAACGAAGCACAGATTGCCATGGAAGCAGTTCAGGCTGAGATGAAGTCCAGGGTTGAACAGGCACAGGCTGAGATGAAGTCCAGAGTTGAACAGGTGCAGGCCGAGATGAAGACCGCGGTTGAACAGGCCCAGGCTGAGAAACAGGCAGCGGTCGATGAAGCTGAGAAGAACGCAGAGGATATGGTGGCCAGGGTTAAGGCGGAAGCTGCCAGTCAGATCGCAGATATAACACAGAAGTCAGAGACAGAGCTTGAAGTGGTCAGAAAACAGGCGGCAGAAGATATAGACAGAGCGCATAAGATTGCAGCCGAGGAGATAGCGGAAGCAAAGCTTCAGGCACAGTCAGAGATAGAGCAGATCAGGAGGAATAGTTCAGAAGAGATCAAAGCTGTCAAGGCTGAGGCAGGTAAGCAGATAGCCGAGTCAGAAAAAACAGTGTCAGATATCAAAGCAGAATCTGACAGGGAGGTTGCTGAAGCCGGGAAGCTCAGAGCTGAGGCTGAGAGATCAGCGGCAGATTTCGAACAGCGTATGGCGGAGGCTCAGAAACGTGCTGAAAATAGCGAGGCAGAGGCGGCAGCAGCCAGGGAGCAGGCAGCAGCAGCGCAGTCTTCCAAAGATGCAGCTATTCAGGAGGCTCAGGCGGCAGTGGCAACGGCTAGAAGCGAAGCAGAAACAGAGGTTCGTGCAGCCCGCAGCAAGGCATCATCTGACATAGAGGCAATGAAGAAGGAAATGGCAGAGACCATTGCAAGGATCCAGAGAGAGGCCTCAGAGCAGGCAGCAGCTGCGCAGAAGAGTGCAGCTGAGCATATTGCTGAGATGCAGCGGAAGGCAGATGAACAGATCGAAGCAGCGCAGAAGAGAGAACAGAAGGCTTTGGCAAAGGCGGAGGCAAATAGCCTCAGCCATTACATAAGACGTTCTCTTGAGGAAAGACGAGAACGAAAGAATTCTGCAGACGATAAGTAGTAAAAAGTTGCAACAGGATATACTTTTATGTTTAAGAAGATACTATATACAATTATAAATGTACTATCGGTCATTATCATCATTGCGGCGGTATTTGTACTGCTTATAGTGGTGATGACCAAACCGGGTAAGACTCCGAACATAGCTGGTTACATGGCACTTCGGGTAACCACAGGCAGTATGGCACCAACCTACGATGTGGATTCACTGATAATTGTTAAGCAGACAGATCCATCAGCCATAAAGGAGAATGATGTGATATCATTTTATTCCTCGGATCCTGCTCTTTCTGGTGCGGTAAATACACATAGAGTTGTCTCGATAGAGACGGATGGTAATAATTATAGGTATGTTACAAAAGGCGATGCCAATAATGTGGTGGACCGTTATGATGTGGACTCAAGAGATCTGCTTGGCAAGGTGGTGTGGTCATCACTCATACTTGGCAAGATAGTGAGGCTTGTGTCCAACCCACTTATATTTGTACCTATAATTCTTGTTCCGCTTGCCATTATACTCATAGCCAACCTCGTAAAGACTGTATCCTATGCAAGAAAGATAGCAAAGGATGAGGAGGAAGCAGCCGTAAAAGAGGCTATTCAGTATATAAGAGAGAAGAATCTCAGAGAAACAGGTGACACGACAGAAGACAGTGTGACTTCAGAGAGAAAGTCGGAATAGTGGACCTATAGAAAAAAAGGACAGAACTTTTCAGCGAAAGCTGGCGGGTTCTGTCCTTTAATTATTACTCACTTTATAATCCTACTTTTTTAGCTGAGCCATGAGTTCAGCGATCAAAGCATCCTTCTCAGCAAGCTGGCAGTCTTTCTCAGCAAGCTGGTCGTCCTTCTCAGCAAGTAGTTTGTCTTTTTCCGCAATTTCTTCGTCCTTAAGTTCGATCATATAGCGGGCTGTATTTTCATCAAGTATTCTAAGAGCATCTGAAAACATACCGATTACCTCCTCTGGTTTATCCAGATAGCTTGCCATATCAGCAATTATGCTTTCAAGATAAGGGTAGTCAGAAACTAGCTCATCAAGTTTACAGACGTTGTCAGTGGATAGTAGGGCAAGCCATCCATTTAGTTCGTTCCGATCTTTTATAGATTTAGAATAGTAGCTTTTCTGAAATACGTCAAGCGAGATTAAATAGAAATCCTGTAACAGATCCATATGAATCCCGGTGTCAAACGTAGTATGCCCAAAATGAATGTAAGAGTCCTTTACATAGTCCTTTTTAAGCTCGGCGGGGCTATTTTCGAATATGATAATTGTATACACTTTTTTGAGATCATTGTATGTGAATCCTTTACCTTTTTCACCCTTCACTCTTGCGTACTGCCTGAGCAATAGGTCTGCGGAATAACAGGACATCCTCTGAGCAGGAAAAAGATATGATATTTTCTGAATCTCAACATTGGCAATTGATCCATCTTCCAGTTCAACTATGATATCAAGAATAAGCAGTGTTGCACCCTGAAGCTGGCTGTCTTCCTGTGATAGGATACATTTTATCTTTACCTTTTTCTTAAGAACACTGCTTATAAAATTTTCAAGGCGTTCAGGATAAATATCTGGATTAAATAACTTTTTAAAGAACGGATCATATGTAAGCGGGAGAGTTGCGGTGCCACATAGAAAGTCGATCATTCGTTCTTTGAGTTCGCCGGTCAGTGATCTAAATCTAACGGAAAGCAGTGGATTGTTTTTCAGGTTATCTATAACAGTGTTTCTGTCAGTCTGAGTAAAGAGAGAGCTAATTTTTGTATTTTGGGTCATAGGCATATTCCTCCTGGTGTATATGTATAATTTGTTTTGGAATTCAAATATTGAACTGGCCTTATTATAAAATTATGTACGGCCGGGTTAGCGTAATTTGAAATAATCATTGATTTGATTTTAGATATGCATATCTGATACTCTGCACTTTATCACTAGCAACTTTTTAGGTCAATAAGGGGGAGAAAAACGCGAATTTTGCCACGCGCATTACAAAAAGTATATAAAATACGTAATTAAATGGAACGACCATACTATGAATATGTGGTTCTTACTATATTTGTTTGAAGGTTTCAGGGTATAATGCTGTATACAAAAAGTTAATAAATTTCCTAACCGGTTGACATAACATATGAAAATATTAACGATAATTAATAAAATAGCCAGAAAGACCGACAGAAATGTTGTTGTAACGAACAAAAGCACACAAGATTTTGAGACCTTGTGTGCTTTTTTGATATTCTCAAAGAAAAGTGAAAATTTTGTACTCCAATTCTGAAAACCAGCGCAAAAAGCGAAAAAGCTCAATTCTTCGCAGGTAAAAGCTGCTGAAGCAAGTCCTGGCATGTGTGGATAATCAAAAATTATAGAGAATTCACCCTGCCCATGAACAGGATCATTCCTGTGCTCTGATCTTCAATCACATACACAAATGGCTTGTCTACAATAAAGTTATATGTTTCCTCACTTGGCATCATTGCTGTTTCTTTGATCATGATGTCTGTCTCTGCGGCGGCCTTGGTTCCGTTCTCGTCCACGATCACCTTTGCCCTGTGGTTGACTGATGAAACGGCTATGCCATCGGCGATCTTGGAGAAGTCAGCACTCTCCGAATATGCCGACTGGATTCCCATGTTTTTCAGAATGTCGTCAAGACCATTGATACGCTGCTCATCTGTGAATTTTGGGAGCTGGAGGGTATCGATCTCTACGTTGCTGGCATCATCCAGAGAACTGATGAGCTTCTGTTTTTCTTCGTTGCTTAGTTTGTCAAAGAGTTCATTTATGTCTCCGTCATCGGCGGTTGGCAGGAAAACCTTCATGACAACATTGTCACCGTCGTATGGAAGTGTGATTCCCTTGATCTCACCGTTGTCCATGTATGTGAAATGCTCACCGTAGAGATGCATCATATCAACAACGCTTTCCTTATCGGTTCCGTAGAAGCTGCTTTGAAAAGTCTGATCCTCGGTAAAAGGAGTGTCCCATTTTCCCTCGAAATAAACTGCGTTTATGAGCATCATCACGGTTCCGCCAGGAATATCCTTTAAGATTTCGGGGATCATCTTGTTGGTGTTATCACTCACCCAGTTGTTGACATTTTGAACGACCTTGTCTGCCTGACCATCGAAGTCAGCCTCGTAGACTTCACCGGAGTAATAATCCTTGGCGGGTGTAAGAAAGTCGGAATTTATATTGGCCGCCCAAGTCGTTCCCTTGTTCATCCATATTGAATTCGCTGTGTTGACAAATGTATTCTGTGACCAGCCCTTTGACAGATATGCCTTCATCTCATCGTTCCACTCATCAAGATCTGTTATGCCGAGAGCGTTTTCGAGCTCATTTTTGGTTGCACCGCCGGCACCTACATCCAGCATGGACAGTGCACTTGCAATGCTGTAAGGCGAGTAAAATATGTTTGTATCAGCAGGAAGCGCAGAATACATATTCATAGAGAATTCATTGATTCCGTTCTTTAGCTGGTCAAATGATGTTATATCCGTTTTGACCGGAGTCACAGTGATGTTGTCAGTGAGTGAAGTGACTGACGAATCGTTTTTTGTGTGACCAGGATTATTCCCCGGTGTATTTGTGCCGCAGCCGGCAAGACCTGCGCATATACAGGCGCTGAGTAGTAATGCAGTCATTCGTTTTTTCATAGTTGAAACCTCCTTATTGTAAAGCCCATCGTATAGTCCCGATGATTTATTGTAACTGGTATATCGTTAACTCTCAATATATATACGAGTAGCAAGAGTTTTTTTATGGACTTTTTTTCAACAAATTTTTATATGAGAGGTTTTTTATATGAGATTCGTGAGACAGTGAACAATGAACTTGGAAAATGTACGGATTAGATATATATTAGTCACAGAGGCTCGATCAGCTTTTATAATCAGTTTTCATACGGAGGAAATACGATGGCACTTATAAAAGGAATACATCATGTGGCACTCAAGTGCTGCAGCAACGAGGAATATAAGAATGTAGCAGAGTTTTATGGTGATATACTGGGACTTTCAGTTGCGAGAAAATGGGATGGTGGGATCATGTTTGACACAGGAGATGGCATCATCGAGGTGTTTGAGGATGGTGAGTCACCGCTTCCGCAGGGAAATATAAGACATTTTGCATTTGCCACGGATGACGTGGATGCCTGTGTGGCAGCGGTCAGAGGTGCTGGATATGATGTGTTCGTGGAGCCTAAGGATATAGAGATCCAGTCGGATCCCAAGTTTCCGGCAAGAATCGCGTTCTGTCGAGGACCGCTTGGCGAGGAGATAGAATTTTTCTGTGAGAAATGACGTAGTGTTGTAGAGATTTTCTGCTATAGAATTACATGGAGATGATAGGTTTGACAAAGGAAGAATGGTACGCCCGGCTTTTTGAGCGTCTGGGAAGGTCGAAATTTCGCAGTGGATTTCATTTGACACAGAAAGATATCGACTATATACATGAAAAGGGGCTGGATACCATAAGACAGCATGCACGGGATTTCATAGCGCAGAGGGAAGCTCCGGCATTCATACCAAATGACGGAAAGCAGACCCCCATGCGTGGACATCCGGTATTTGTGGCACAGCATGCCACAGCGACATGCTGCCGGGAATGCATACGTAAGTGGCACACATTTGCACCGGGAGTGGAGCTTGGGCCAAGGCAGCAGGAGTATCTGGTGGATGTCATCATGACCTGGATTGAGAGGGAGCTTGAAGCAGCCGGGGATAAAGGTCGGTCCGGGGATAAAATAATTTTATACCAGCGGTGTAATGACAAATAATTATATTTGTGGTAGAGTACAGTTTAGGTGGTCAAATAAAAGAAGAAAATCAGGACACACCAATAAAAAATGACTTAGGAAAAGGAACCCGGAAGGGTAGTCAGGAAAGGAAAGAATCATGTTAAGTATAGTTTTCGCTAAATGCGCAACACGAGAGTTTAATAGTGATGTGGCAGGGAATATTTTACATACAGATGATAAGCTGCGTGAACATGTGTACTTATATGGTACAGGGCGAGAGCGTACGGAACATGATCATACAAATATGCTGACCTGAATGATCTTAGCAAATACATAACAGATCAAATAGGTTTCGATAGACTGAGATCAGCCAGATCTATCAGCATTTATAGATTGGAATCATGATGTACGAAAAAGCGTCCATCCATGTGAGTATTATAGAAGTATTCATGTGGATGGGCGTTTTTTCGTGTTTTTGAACTCGTCTTTGTGAAGAAGAAATCAGCCACAATTGTAGCAATGCAGATGAGATGAGAATTTTAGGAGGGAAGTATTATGTGTAATGTACCAACAATTGACATGGCAGGAACAGGCAGAAATATTGTGAGGCTTAGACAGAACGCAGGTCTTTCTGTAAAGGATCTGCAGGATATATTTGGATTTGCCACTCCAAATGCGATATACAAGTGGCAGAAGGGTATGGCTATGCCAACCGTAGACAACCTGATCATTCTGGCCGCCATCTTTGGTGTAACAGTAGATAATATAATTGCAGTAAACATCTGCTCGACAGTTGGAATCAGTGCGTAGCATAAAAATTTACATATTCATGTATATAAAGGCGGACAGCGGTAACTACGTTGCCCGCCTCTTTTATGTCTCTGTATGGGGTCAGATACGCTGTGTGGGGCAGGTACCTCCGTCCCAAGGGGGGCAGGCACCTCCGTCCCCATAAGGGGTGAAAATTGGGGGTTGACTTGGAGTGAACTCCAAGTGATATATTCAATGTAATATGTAGGTATTGTGTGAGTGCATATAGCTATAAATAGAAAGGTTTTCTTGAAATTAGGAAAGAGGTGGCAATATGACTATCAAAGAGGTAAGTGAAAAGTTTGATATCACCGCTGATACGCTCAGGTATTACGAGAGGGTCGGGCTTATCCCTCCTGTTGCTAGAAATGCTAACGGTAACAGGGATTATCAGGAAAAGGATGTCGATTGGGTTGAACACACTGTATGCATGAGAAATGCTGGTGTTCCGATAGAGGCGCTTATTGAATATGTAAAACTCTTCCAGATGGGAGATGCTACATTTGGCGCGAGGCTGGATCTCCTTAAGGAGCAGTATGAGAAACTTGAGGAGCAGAGAAAACAGATCGAAGCCACCATGGAGAGATTACATTACAAGATATCCAAATATGAGGAGGCCGTGAAGACCGGCAAGCTTGTATGGGACAGGTAAATTACCGATGGCGAATGCACTATGTTAAAACAGGAGGATAAAAAAAATGTATATTGAAAATATCAACGGACCACAGGATGTAAAGAAACTGACAGTAGAAGAGATGGGAACACTTGCAGACGAGATGAGACATGCACTTCTCATCAGAGCCAGCAAACACGGCGGACATTTTGGACCGAACTTTGGTATGGTTGAGGCAACCATAGCACTTCACTATGTATTTGAGTCACCTAAGGATAAGATTGTGTATGACGTGTCACACCAGAGCTATCCTCATAAAATGCTTACTGGAAGAAAGGATGCCTACCTCTATGAGGAGCACTATGATGATGTGACTGGTTACAGCAACCCGCATGAGAGCGAGCACGACTTCTTCACGGTTGGACATACTTCAACATCCATCAGTCTGGCTGCAGGCCTTGCAAAGGCAAGGGACCTTCAGGGCGCAGAGGGCAATGTGATAGCGGTGATAGGCGATGGCTCCCTGTCAGGAGGAGAGGCCCTTGAAGGCTTGGACTACGCTAAAGAACTGGATGGCAACCTCATCATAGTTGTAAATGACAACGATATGTCCATAGCTGAGAACCACGGAGGACTCTATACAAATCTCAAATTACTCAGAGATACTAAGGGAACAGCAGAGTGCAATCTGTTCCGCGCCATGGGACTTGATTATTATTACGTGCACGAAGGCAATGATGTGGCAGCCCTCATAGACACATTCCAGAAGGTAAAAGATTCAAAGAAGCCTGTTGTGGTCCACATCAGAACCCTCAAGGGAAAGGGTTATGCACCAGCCGAGGAGCACAAGGAGCAGTGGCACTACAGCGGACCATTTGACATAGAGACAGGAAGATCGTTATTTGAAGGTGACGAGGAGGACTACTCAAGCGTGTCCTGTGATTACCTGCTTGACAAGATGAAGAAGGATCCAAAGGTCGTTGCCATCACAGCGGGAACACCGACAGTTATAGGATTTACAGAGGATAAGAGACGTGAGGCCGGAAAGCAGTTTGTTGACGTGGGAATCGCAGAGGAGACAGCGGTGGCACTTGCGTCGGGAATTGCAGCAGGCGGCGGAAAGCCAGTGTTCGGTGTGTACAGCTCATTTGTACAGAGAACATTTGACCAGATATCCCAGGATCTCTGTATCAACAACAATGCAGCCACTATAGTGACATTTGCAGGGTCTGTATATGGAATGAACGATGTGACACATCTGGGCTTTCAGGATATCCCGATGCTTTCAAATATCCCGAATCTTGTATATCTTGCTCCGACAACAAAGGAAGAGTATATTGCCATGCTTGACTGGAGCATAGAGCAGAATGAGCATCCGGTGGCCATCAAGCTTCCAGGTGGTGCGATGGTAAGTGGAAGACCTGTTACGAAGAACTTTGGATATCTGAATAAATATGAGGTGACACAGAAGGGAAGCAAGGTTGCCCTACTCGGCCTTGGAACCTTCTACAGTCTGGCAAATGCCGTTGCAGACGAGATGAAGAGTGAGCTTGGAATAGATGCCACTGTAATCAATCCTTACTATATCACAGGGCTTGACGAGGAGCTTCTCGAAAGCCTCAAGGCAGATCACTCGGTTGTCGTCACCATCGAGGATGGTATACTGGACGGCGGATTCGGTGAGAAGATTGCAAGATTCTACGGTGATTCAGATATGAAGGTGCTGAATTATGGTCTCAAGAAGGAATTCCTTGACAGGTACGATGTCGAAGAGGTCCTTAAGGATAATCGTCTTGATGCAGAGATGATCGTAGAGGACGTTAAGGGACTTTTGTAAAGAGTATGATTATCTATGATAGATATGTTTATGTGAATAATTTATTAGTAGAAATATAGAACAGACATAAAATGCCCCATATAATTCTGAAATTATTTATTCCCAGAAATTATATGGGGATATTTTATTCGAATGTCTGATCATGATATGATGCCGAGTTCTGTCAGAATTGATATGGCTCCTTCGGCGGTGCCTTTGTCAAAGCCGAGAGCCTTAATGCAATCTTAATACAGCACACCGGATCATTACACTGTTTTTTTATATTTTATGATATACTCTTTGTAAACAAACAAAAACAGGAGAAGTATATATGTCTGAAATTACACATAGAAAAAAGCGACTGTCATCCTTTAAGCTGATCGTTTTGGGCTTTGCCGGGGTTATTCTGCTCGGAGCACTGATATTGATGCTGCCGTTTTCATCGACTGCCGGAGTTGTTACGCCGTTTCACGAGGCGCTGTTCACATCGACCTCGGCCGTTTGCGTTACGGGGCTGGTCGTGCAGGATACGGGCAGTTATTGGTCTGCTTTCGGGCAGACGGTAATACTGCTGATGATCCAGATAGGCGGGCTCGGTGTTGTGACAGTTGCGGCATTTTTCGCCATGCTGTCCGGCAGAAAAATATCGCTGATGCAGCGCAGTACCATGCAGGACGCCATCTCTGCCCCGAAGGTCGGCGGGATCGTCCGCCTGACCCGCTTTATTGTACGGGGAACTTTTTTGATCGAGCTTATCGGAATGATCGTCATGCTGCCGACATTTTGCGGAAACTTTGGTATCAAGGGAATTTGGATGGCGGCATTTCATTCGATTTCCGCCTTTTGCAACGCCGGCTTTGACATACTCGGCACCGCAGAAAACAAATACCCGTCTCTTACGGGATACATCGGAGAGCCTACAATAAACATTGCAATTATGCTTTTAATTATTGTGGGCGGTATTGGATTTTTGACCTGGGATGATATTTACACAAACAAGTGGCATTTCAAAAAATACCGTATGCAAAGTAAGGTCATATTGGTAACAACGGCAATCCTCATTATCGCTCCCGCAGTATTCTTTTTCTTCTGTGATTTTACGGGGCTGCCGCTCGCCGAAAGGATTCTTGCGTCGCTTTTTCAGTCTGTCACACAGAGAACCGCCGGTTTCAATACCGCCGATCTTCCCGCTATGACCGGTTCCTCCAAGGCAATTATGATTCTGCTGATGCTCGTCGGCGGATCGCCCGGCTCCACGGCAGGCGGTATGAAAACGACCACGCTTGCCGTTCTGATTCTGAGTGCATTCTCCGTCTGTTGCAAAAAGGACGATGTCGAAGTCTGCGGCAGGCGCATTGACGGTTCGGCAGTGAAAAACGCCGCAGCCGTTGCCGTAATGTATTTCCTGCTGTTTTTTGTCGGCGGCATTGTTATCAGCACGGCAGAAGGTCTGCCGCTTAGCACCTGCCTTTATGAAACGGCGTCCGCTGTCGGAACGGTCGGGCTTACCCTTGGAATCACACCGCAGCTCGGTGTTCTTTCTCAGCTTATTTTGATCGTCTTGATGTATCTCGGCAGAGTCGGCGGACTTACCCTGATTTATGCGGCGATCTCCAATAAAAATCAGAGCGGTGCAAAGCTGCCGCTCGAAAATATCACAGTCGGATAAAGGAGTTACTATATTATGAAAAACATATTGTTGATAGGTCTCGGCAGATTCGGTAGGCATATCGCTTTGCAGCTGAATAAGCTCGGGCATGAGGTGATGGCGGTAGACAGCAACGAAGAAAGGGTCAATAAAATTCTGCCGATCGTTACTAACGCACAGATAGGTGACAGCACAAACACGGAATTTTTAAAGTCGCTCGGAATCGGAAACTTTGATGTGTGTATAGTCACCATAGGAGGAAATTTTCAAAATTCGCTGGAAACCACTTCTTTGCTGAAAGAACTCGGCGCAAAATTAGTTGTGTCCCGCGCCGAGCGTGATGTTCAGGAGAAATTTCTTCTGCGTAACGGAGCGGACGAAGTAATTTACCCTGAAAAGCAAGTAGCAAATTGGGCTGCTATTCGCTATACCGCCGATCACGTACGGGATTACATCGAGGTCGATGAGGCTCATGCCATTTTTGAGGTAGAGGTTCCGGAGGGTTGGATCGGAAAAACCGTCGGAGAGCTGGATATCCGCAGAAAATACAGCATCAATATTATGGCAACCAAGGAGAACGGAAAGATAAATATGGCAGTTTCGCCGGACACCGTTCTTACGGACAATATCACTCTTTTGGTTCTCGGTGCTTACAAAGAACTGCAAAAGTGTTTTCGCATTTAACAGAGGTGAATGAGGATGGCTGAGCTATTGCTGATCGTCAGCCTGCTTGGCATATTTGCTTTCGGATTTTATCTTATGAGCAGGCTGGATCGATTTCTTGAAGAAAACAGAAAAGCATTGTTAAAGGAAAACGAATCCCGTGAGCCTTCCGAAATTCTGCTGCCGCAGGGGCTGTCCGAAAGTGAAATATTATGTGAGATCCGCCGTTTTCGTGAAACGCACGGAAATGTCGATATTATTCTTTCCGAAGGGCAGAAGAATGATTTTTAGGCTGCGGTAGATTTTTTTACAGTTTTACTGTATAATAATAAAATAAAAATGGCGGTGAAACCGATGAAAGTACAAAACGAACAGTCAAAATTCGATACAGACGAGCATATCCTTGTCTGCCTATCCTCTTCGCCATCCAATGCAAGGATCATACACACCGCCGCAAAGATGGCTAAGACCCTTCATGCAAGATTTACCGCCATCTATGTGCAGACGGATACGGTCATAAATGATGAGGATCAGTCCCGACTTTCGCAGAACATACAGCTCGCGCAAAGGCTTGGCGCCGAGATCGTTATGACGCACGGCGAGGATGTACCGCTGCAGATCTCGGAATATGTCAGGCTTTCCGATGTCACGAAAATCGTGATCGGGCAAAGCAGTGCCAGACGCAGAGGGCTGTTCGGAAGACCGACTCTCACCGAAAAGCTGATCTCCTCCGCCCCCGATGTTGACATTCATATTATTCCCGACACACTGAACTACACAAAGCCGCACAGACGCCGTCTGTTCTTAGGTGCAGAGATACCGTCGCTGCGGGATATTGCCGTGACCGTCCTGGCGCTTGCCGTATGTACGGCGATCGGGTTTCTGTTCGGCCATCTCGGCTTTCCCGATACCAATATCGTTACGATATACATCCTAGGTGTGCTGCTAATCTCCGTTTTGACCAAAGGATACCTTTGCAGTATTGCAGGCTCACTTCTAAGTGTTGTATTGTTCGGATTTTTCCTTACCGAACCCAGGTTGTCCTTTCAGACATATGCCGTAGGCTATCCCGTTACCTTTGCAGTCATGCTGGCGTCTTCCGTTCTCACCGGCACGCTTGCCTCGAAGCTGAAAGATCATGCAAGGCTCTCGGCTCGCTCCGCGTTCCGTGTGCAGGTGCTGTTCGACACTGATCGTCTGCTGCAAAAAGCAAAAAGCAACGATGATGTTTTAAGCGTGACCTGTATGCAGCTCTCTCGGCTGCTTGACCGAAGCATTGTTGCCTATACGAAAGGCGAAAACGGAATGTTGTCCGGGCGGCTGTATGCCGAAAAAAAGGATACACACGCTGAAAAGCTGCTAAGCGATGCAGAGCGGCAGACCGCAGAATGGGTGCTTCAAAACGGTTGCCGTGCAGGAGCAGCGACAGCACAGTTTGGAAAATCCGAATGTCTTTATCTTGCGATCCGTGCAGGCGGCAGAGTATACGGTGTAATCGGGATACCGATGAAACCCGAAAAGCCCGATTCATTTGAGAGCAGCATCGTACTTTCGGTTGTGAACGAATGTGCGCTGGCAATGGATAATGCTCACAACGCCGCCGAAAAGGAACGGGCGGCAGATCTTGCAAAAAGCGAGCAGCTGCGCGCCGACCTTTTGCGGTCGATCTCACACGATCTGCGCACGCCGCTTTGCTCCGTTTCGGGTAATGCGGACACGCTTTTGCATAACGGAAACTGCCTGGACGAAGCAACCAAGCAGCAGATCTATAAAGATATTTATGACGATTCCGAATGGCTGATCAGCGTGGTGGAAAATCTGCTGTATGTTACACGGCTGAATGACGGACGCCTGAAGCTGGAGCTTACCGACCAGCTTGTAGACGAAGTGGTCAACGAAGCCGTTTCGCACTTGAAGAAAAAATCCGTCGGACACAAGGTGACGGTAAGGTGCGACGATTTGATCCTTGCCCGTATGGACGCACATCTTATCGTGCAGGTCATTGTCAACCTTATTGATAATGCTTTGAAATATACCGAACAAGGCTCCGAGATCTGCGTAAGTGCCGAAAAACAGGGCGGGGATGCCATGATCCGAGTCACCGATAACGGAAACGGAATTGCAGACGATATGAAACCGCATATTTTTGAGATGTTTTACACCGGAAAAAATACCGTCGCAGACAGCCGCAGAAGCTTCGGGATCGGGCTTACCCTGTGTAAATCTATCGTAGAGCTGCACGGTGGAACGCTGACACTTACGGATAACGTACCGCACGGCTGCATATTTACCTTTACTTTACCGCTCAGCGAGGTGACTCTGAATGAATAAACCCCTTGTTCTCGTTGTGGAGGACGACCGTCCCGTCCGCAATCTGATCGTAACAACATTAAAGGCGCACGATTACCGCTACCTGACCGCGGAGAACGGACACAGCGCTATTATAGAAGCGACCTCCCATAACCCTGATATCGTTCTGCTGGATCTGGGGCTGCCGGATATCGACGGCACACAGGTGATCGAAAGCATCCGCTCATGGTCAAATATGCCCATTATTGTGATCAGTGCGCGCAGCGAGGATAAAGACAAAATCACGGCGCTGGATGCCGGGGCGGACGACTATCTGACAAAGCCCTTTTCCATAGAGGAGCTTTTGGCACGCCTTCGGGTCACACAAAGACGGCTGCTGCTGCTTCAGGCAAGCGGCGACGCCGACTCACCCGTTTTCAAAAACGGCAAGCTTAAAATTGATTATGCTGCCGGCTGCGCTTATCTAAATGGGGAGGAATTGCACCTGACCCCGATTGAATACAAGCTTTTGTGTCTGCTCTCTCATAATGTCGGAAAGGTGCTGACGCACACCTATATCACGCAGCAGATTTGGGGCAGCAGCTGGGAAAAAGATATTGCTTCTCTGCGGGTGTTTATGGCGACCCTGCGCAAAAAGCTGGAGTCGCAAAAGGACAGTCCGCAATACATTCAGACGCATATCGGCGTCGGTTACCGTATGCTGCGGGTAGACTGAGAAAAGCGAGAAAACAAGGATTTGAACTGATATGCAATAGAAAAGTGCTTGGCTTTGCTTTGGGGAGTATAAACACAGCCTGTGCCAATTTGCCGTCCGAAACCGGGCGGCTTTGCTGTTTTTACGGAAATATACTGCTCACTATTCCAAACTGACGGACGCCGCCATTGTAGAATAAATCACTTTGCAGTAACTGTTACGCCCGCAACCTTAATCAAAGATCAAAATTTTTTCTAATCATTTTCCTGTTAGCTATAAAGATGATACAAAATGATAAATGTAAGTGTGGCTTACGGTCACATATAAATGGGAGGCGCGTAAAATGTGGATATTATTTGCTGCTGGTTCTTCGTTCTTTGCGGGAATCACGGCGATACTTGCAAAATGCGGTATAAGAAAGACGGATTCTGATGTGGCGACGGCCATAAGGACAGTTGTGGTTCTGCTGTTTGCTTGGTTGATGGTTCTTGTCACAGGAGCCTGGACTGCAGACACATATATCAGCGGCAAGACTTTGCTTTTTCTGGTCCTCTCCGGCCTTGCAACCGGCGCATCCTGGCTGTGTTATTTCAGGGCGCTGCAGAAAGGGGATATCAACAAGGTCGTTCCCATAGACAAATCAAGCACCGTGCTCACGATTCTGCTTGCCCTTATATTCCTACATGAGGGGATCACCTGGGTTAAGGGTATCTCAATAGTTATGATAGGTGTGGGCACTATGCTTATGATCACCAAAAAGAAAACTGCAGATGATCAGGAGCTGTCAGGGAAAGATGTCGAACATATGTCAACAGACGGTGGCAGTGTGGCACAGAAACAGCGGGGAATGGGACTTTTGCATGGCAGCTGGCTGTTGTACGCCGTGCTCTCAGCTGTTTTTGCCAGTCTGACAGCGATACTCGGCAAGGTAGGGATATCGGATATCAACTCAAATCTGGGCACGGCGATCAGGACAACGGTGGTTCTTGTCATGGCTTGGCTTATGGTGTTTGTGTCAGGAAAACAGCATGAGATAAAGGGCATAGAGAAGAAGGAGCTGCTGTTTATTGCGCTCTCCGGAATAGCCACGGGAGCATCCTGGCTGTGTTACTACAAGGCACTTCAGGACGGACCGGCAAGCGTGGTAGTACCGATAGACAAGCTGAGCATGCTCATCACCATTGCATTTTCAGGAATCGTGTTCCACGAAAAGCTGACCAAGAAAGCGGCTGTTGGCGTGGTATGCATCACTGCTGGAACTCTCGTACTTGCCATGAATTTCTGAATATTTTACGGTCTATTTAGAAAGTATTTATAGTTTCTTCCTGTGGATTTTATATCTATCGTTTACACTATATACAACGAAAAAGATATAGAGGATACATTTGTACATGAGAAGCTTATCAAGCTGTGCTTGATGGCAGAACAGGCAGGAGGCGTTAAATATGAGAACAGCAGACCACATGAATCTGAGCAGATATATTATGGATCACATGGATGCCGGCGCATCTAAGCTGCAGAAGGCGGCGTTCATATTTGGCAGCATAGAGCCGGATATCAATATGCTGACTTATTTCAGGGGCAGCATCCGTGGCGAGGAGAAACTTAGAGGACACAATTACGAAAATGTCATGAAGTATATGGAAAAACTCACAAAGAAACTTGAGAAAGGCGGAATGGGAACTGTCAGACAGAGCTTTCTTCTCGGAAAGCTTGTTCACTATGTGGCGGATTCATTCACATATCCGCACAACAGTATATTTCCTGGGAATCTTAGAGAACACTGCCAGTACGAGACAGAGCTGCATGACTATGTGAATCAGATGATATCATCCGATAATGTAAATTTGGATAGTATTGATGATGGAATAGATATAGTTGAATATCTTGAGGAAATTCATTACAGATATGTCAGTGAGGCTCTGGGATGCGAGAATGATTGCAGACATATAACACATGCAATATCCGTGGTTACAGAGCGGTTCTGGCAGACAGAGAGTGTGTCAGTGCCATCCATGCGGGATGTTGCAATTGCATGTAAGGAACATATACCGGTTACGGCAAATGTAAGTATGGCAGCAGCTGGACAGACTGGAATGGGCGCACATACAAGGGTGGCGTAGGACTAGCACGCCGTAAAAAAGTCCAGTATATCGAAATTGAGCCGACAACAAAGAATTGGTTAAGAAACTTCATAAAAATAATAAAACAGCTTGAGAAAAACAATTTAAAATTACCTCTTGCATTATTTTCTGAAGTCTGCTATTATAAATCACGACAAAGGCGTCAAATGAATCGAAAAGATTCGTTTGGCGCCTTTTCGCGTATGTAGTACCGGGAGAATGAGATATCGCATCCTTCGGGTGAATAAAGGTTAAGGAGGAAGAAACTATGAATACGGGAGATACTGGTTTTATTATGATCTGTGCGGCTCTGGTGTTCTTCATGACACCCGGACTTGCATTCTTCTACGGAGGCCTCGTCAGGAGGAAAAATGTTGTAAATACCATCATGGCATGTACGGCCATCATGGGACTTTCAGTTGTCATGTGGGTGCTGTTCGGTTACTCGCTCTCATTTGGCACGAACCACGGAGGTGTTATAGGAGATCTCAAGTGGTTTGCACTTAACGGGATAAAGATGGATGAGGCTGGTCCTTATGCGGACAATATACCTCACCTTGTATACGTTGCATTTCAGATGATGTTCGCTATGATCACACCGGCGCTTATCACCGGCTCACTGGTCGGACGTGTGAAGTTCAAGGCGTTGTTCTTCTTCATCATGCTCTGGTCGATCATCGTTTATTACCCAATGGCTCACATGGTATGGGGCCAGGGTGGTTTCCTCGGAGAGATCGGATCAGTTGATTTCGCGGGAGGAAATGTAGTACATATAAGCTCAGGTGTGAGCGCCCTCGTATTCTCTATCATCCTTGGAAGAAGAAAGGGGTATGAGAACACAGCATACAGAGTTCACAACATTCCATTTGTCGCACTCGGTGCATTCATTCTTTGGTTTGGATGGTTCGGTTTCAATGCCGGAAGTGCCCTCGGTGCAAATGGCCTTGCAGCACATGCATTTATGACAACAGCGATTGCCAGCGCCAGCGCAATGCTCTCATGGATGATAATAGATGTTATAAAGGACGGAAAGCCTACTCTGGTCGGTGCATCAACAGGTCTTGTAGTTGGTCTTGTGGCTATAACACCTGGTGCCGGATTCGTTCCAATCTGGTCATCATTCATCATCGGTGCACTTGTCAGCCCGATCTGCTGCTTTACAATCTCATTCCTGAAGGGTAAGCTGAAGATAGACGATGCACTTGATGCATTTGGATGTCATGGTATCGGAGGTATCTGGGGAGGTATCGCAACAGGACTTTTTGCAAAGAGTTCGATCAACAGTGTAGCCCGCTGGGATGGACTGGTATTCGGAGATGTACATCTGTTCCTGATGCAGCTTGTAGGTATCGTTGTAACGATCGCGGTAGCCATAGTCGGAACACTTATCTGTCTTGGAATCGTGAGACTCTTCACACCACTCCGTGTAACAGACAGAGAAGAGAAGGTAGGTCTGGATATCTCAGAGCACGGTGAGAGTGCATATCCAACATTCAATGGACTTGATTCGTAGGAGGATGCAATTGCCTGCATATTCTGGAAATTTGACAAAGTGAAAGGAGAATATCATTATGATGATAAAGGTTGAGGCTATCGTGCGCGAGGAGGTCTTTGAGGACGTCAAGGAAGCACTGAACGCTATAGATGTAAATGGAATTACAGTGTCTCAGGTTATGGGATGCGGAGCACAGAGAGGATATAAGAAACTTGTCCGTGGTACTGAGGTAGATGTGGTGATGCAGCCGAAGATCAAGTTTGAGATAGTTGTGTCATCTGAGGAATGGGAGAAGAAGACCATCGAGGCTATCCAGAAGGCGGCATATACAGGCGAGGTTGGAGACGGCAAGATATTCAGCTACGAGATCCGTACTGCAACTAAGATCCGTACAAAGGAGAGCGGATATGATGCGCTGAATTAAAAGTTTATAAATTCTTTACCAAATACTAGCCGGGAATCCTTTGACAATCAAAGGGTTCCCGTGTTATTATGTGGGAAATATCAGGGAGTAGTTCACATCGGTTATAAGATGTTGTGCGATCTCGTCATCACGTTTTCTGGCTGGGACATACCTGTGCAGGGAACCGGGGCGCACGCTTTCGGAGTATATATAGTAGTGTATATAGAACTTGGAAGGAACGAGACTTTTATTGTGTGTTTATCATGCAATGAAGGTCTCGTTCCTTTTTCTTTGCATGACACACACAACCTGTTTACAGAGATTAAGAAGAAAAGGAGTCTGGTGTGTATGACAGAGAAAAATTTTTGGAACTGTTCCGGTGATGAATTACTAAAAGAATTCAAGACAGACAGCCGCGGACTGTCGACGGAGCGGGCAGAGGAGATCCGCAGTGAAAAGGGAGAAAATGTTCTCCAGGAAGGCAAGAGAAAGAGCACATTACAGGTGTTCCTCAGCCAGTTTTGTGACCTGCTGGTAATCATACTGATTATAGCAGCGGTCATTTCTATGTTTTCTGACAATATCGAGAGTACCATAGTAATCTTGGCGGTACTCGTCATGAATGCTGTGCTTGGAACGGTGCAGCATGTGAAAGCCGAGCGTTCGCTTGACAGTTTGAAACAGCTTTCATCCCCAAATGCAAAAGTTATGAGAGATGGTGTGAAGCAGGAGCTTCCGTCCCGCGAGATAGTTCCGGGTGATATCGTGCTGCTCGAGGCGGGCGATATGATAGTTGCCGATGGAAGGATACTCAGGAACTTCTCACTCCAGGTAAATGAGAGTTCACTCACCGGAGAATCTACAAATGTGGAAAAGAATGATGCAATAATAGAAGGTTCCGTGCCTCTTGCAGACAGGACAAATATGGTGTATTCAGGAAGTCTTGTTACATACGGACGAGCAGAGGTGCTTGTGACCGGAACAGGAATGGATACGGAGCTCGGTAAGATCGCAGGACTTATGAATGCGGCAAAGGAGAGAAAGACTCCGCTTCAGGAGAGCCTTGACAAGTTCAGTGCAAGACTTGCGGCATTCATCATGATTGTGTGTGCGCTGGTATTTATCCTCTGTATATACAGGAAGATGGCGGTGCTTGATTCCATGATGTTCGCAGTTGCCCTTGCGGTTGCAGCTATACCTGAGGCTCTAGGTTCGATAGTTACCATCGTGCAGGCATTTGGCACCCAGAAGATGGCGAAGGAGAATGCGATCATCAAGAACCTCAAGGCGGTTGAAAGCCTTGGATGCGTGTCAGTCATTTGCTCAGACAAGACCGGAACACTTACACAGAACAAGATGACCGTGCAGGAGATATATCTGGATGGAAAACTTTACAAGCCGGAGGAGCTTGATTCCCATAACCAGCTCCACAGATATCTGCTATATGATGCGGTTCTCACCAATGATTCCAGCATAGTGGATGGAAAAGGAATAGGAGATCCGACGGAATATGCATTGCTTGAGATGTTCCGCCAGGTCCACATGATGCCAGGCATGGAGACGGAGGGTATAGGTACCTCTGTTCCTGCGGAGGCTGTAAAATGGAGTCTGAAGGAGGATGTACTCAGGGACTGCATGGACAGAATGGAGGAGGTTCCGTTCGATTCGGACAGAAAGCTTATGAGTACAAAGTATCTGCTTCATGGGGTTCCGACCATACTCACCAAGGGTGCTGTGGATGTGCTGCTTGACAGATGCGTGAGCGTGAGATACAGCGATGGCGTAAAGCCTATGACAGATGAAGAAAAAGAGAAGATCAAGGCTCAGAACAAGGCATTCTCAGAGAATGGCCTCCGTGTACTGTCATTTGCATATAAGGAAAGTGATGAGGTACTGGGAGTTGATACTGAGTATGGATTTACATTCCTTGGACTTGTGTCCATGGTGGATCCGCCACGCCCGGAGTCTATGGCAGCGGTTGCCGATGCAAGGCGTGCGGGCATAAAGCCGGTCATGATAACCGGAGACCACAAGATCACAGCGGTTGCCATAGCGAAGCAGATCGGAATATACGAAGATGGGGACATGGCACTCACGGGAGAGGAGCTTGACGCTATGTCTGATGAGGAGCTTGCACGTGACATAACAAAGATATCTGTATATGCCAGGGTGTCACCGGAGAATAAGATAAGGATAGTCGATGCATGGCAGAAGAACGGCAATATAGTAGCCATGACAGGCGATGGTGTCAATGATGCCCCTGCACTCAAGAAGGCAGACATAGGTGTTGCCATGGGAATAACCGGCACGGAGGTGTCCAAGGATGCGGCGGCTATGATACTCTCAGATGACAACTTTGCAACCATCATCAAGGCGGTGTCAAATGGACGAAATGTATACAGGAACATAAAGAATGCGATACTGTTCCTGCTGTCAGGAAACACAGCTGGAATACTGGCGGTGCTTTATACCTCGATAGCGGCCCTGCCTGTTCCGTTTGCACCTGTACATCTGTTGTTCATCAACCTGCTCACAGATTCTCTTCCTGCGCTCGCGATAGGAATGGAGCCGGCTGATCCATCGCTGCTCTCAGAAAAACCGAGGGATCCTAAGAAGGGAATACTGACATCTGACTTTATGGCAAAGATGCTCTCGGAGGGCCTTCTCATCGCTATAGCGACCATGACAGCATTCCATCTTGGCCTGCCGGTGAGTCCGGCAAAAGCCACTACCATGGCATTTGCAACACTGACACTCGCCAGACTGTTCCACGGTTTTAACTGCAGAAGTGAGGAGTCGATGTTTAAGCTTGGATTTAGATCAAATAAATACAGCGTATATGCATTTTTAGCCGGAGTGGCATTTCTGGCTGCGGTCCTGTTCATACCGGGACTTCACAGTCTGTTCAGTGTCGTAAGTCTTGGAGCGGCTGATGTGCTGAAGATAGTGGGACTTGCATTTGCACCGACTGCGATAATACAGATCATTAAGGCCATACAGGACAAGAGGAGATAGATTGTATGTGGAGAACATGCACAGACTGTACGGTGAGAGTGACCTTAGGACTGTGGTCGTGTGGAAAAACATATATGCCTGCATAGAGAACTGTATGGATGTGTGCGAGCATGCGGCGGATATCGTGAACACAGTGATCATGAAAAATTCGTAGGATGAGATTATTGCAAGTATAACAGCGGATAGAAACATTTACGAAAAATTTTCAGATTGAATTAAAAAATTTGTTATATTTATCAAAATTTAGAAAATGCAGAATATTCTATTGAATAAAATCTGAGTGAGAATATAATAATCAGAGGGTTAAAGGGTGGTTTGAATATACAGAGTAACTATATCTGTGTATCGAACCTCCTTTTTTATGATAACAACCCGATATGTGGAGGCTGTATACAGGCATGTATACCAAAGTTATGAATCGTTGCTCCATATGTGCATGATAAATATATAGAAGGAAGACAAAAAAGATGAAATATTTGAAGCAGTTTCTTATAATCCTCGCCATATCCTTTATCGGTGAGATACTTAAGTACATAGTTCCGCTACCGATTCCGGCAAGTATATATGGTATGGTTATCATGTTTATCTGCCTACAGACCAAGATCCTCAAGCTGGACGATGTGAAGAGTGTGGGCAAGTTTCTCATAGAGATCATGCCGGTCATGTTCATACCAGCCGGTGTGGGCCTTATGTCGTCGTGGGGAACGCTTAAGCCTGTGCTTGTGCCAGTCAGCGTCATAACGGTGGTCGTCATCATCACGGTCATGCTTGCTTCAGGCTGGGTATCACAGCTTATAATAAGGAGAGACAGGAAGAAGGAGACTGAAAATGAGTGATATGTTTGAATCGTCCATATTTGCAGGGGTGACTATAAGCCTTCTGGCATATATGTTTGGAAGTGTACTTAAAAAGAAACTTAAGATAGCTATACTTAACCCACTGCTGGTGTCCATCATAGTGACTATAGTGGTGCTGGTTGTGGCTGATGTGGATTACGATGTGTACAATGAAGGCGCAAAGTATCTGAGCTGGTTCCTCACACCGGCTACAGTGTGCCTAGCAATCCCACTCTATGAGCAGTGGGAGCTTTTAAAGCACAATTATAAGGCTGTGCTCGGCGGTATAGTTGCCGGAGTTATAACGAGTCTGACTACAGTCCTTGTGTTGTGCAAGGTCATGGGACTTTCCCATAAGGATTATGTGACACTTCTTCCGAAGTCCATAACCACAGCTATCGGAATGGGTGTTTCGGAAGAGCTTGGCGGATATGTGACCATCACGGTTGCAGTCATAGTTGTGACCGGAGTGATCGGCAATATAATCGGAGAGATCGTATTCAAGATATTCCGTATCAAAGAGCCTATATCCAAGGGGCTTGCCCTGGGATCATCAGCCCACGCCATCGGAACTGCCAAGGCGATGGAGATCGGCGAGGTTGAAGGAGCCATGAGCAGTCTGTCGATTGCAGTTACGGGAATACTCACGGTCATACTTGCGTCGGTGTATTCGCATTTTATGTAATAGATATAATTGGAGAGCGTTATACTTTTTGTATCTCTCTGAGCTTATATGCAGCCATGAGCTGGAATCTGACCTCCGCATCGGAGAGATCATATTCCAGCTCTTCTTTTATTATCCGGAGCCTGTAATTTATCGTATTCCTGTGGCAGAACATTTTCTCGGAGATAAGTTGAACACTGCCACTGCACTTCAGATATTCGTACAGAGTGTCAGTCAGAGCTGAGTGATGGGTTTTGTCGTACTCTATGACTCTGCCGAGCTGCTCTGTGATAAATGAGTGTATGAGCTGCGTATCATTAACTTCCAGAAGGATACGCAGGAATCCGAGGCTGGTGTAATCACAATATATGTTGTCTGCGGTAAATTCCCTTGCGGAAACTGCACGGCGGTAACTTTTGGGCAGTTCTGTCAGGGACAGAACCGGGCTTCCGGAACCCATATATATTCTGCGATCCGGAAATCGTGCTGCCAGAGTTTCTGCGATTTCGGCACATTTGTCTGCGATGGAGCCGGAGGAAGGGCATCTCAGGATAACTGTCGGATTGCCATCATATACAAATGCGTGAAAGACAAGATCTGTATTGTTGCAGACCTTCTGCAGGATATACATGAACTCATCTGTTGCTTCTGTATCGATGGACAGAACGTTGTAGTAGCCGTTGTTGAATCCGGAGCCTTTTATTGTGTCAGTCTGCTCGTCAGTCAGGGAATTCCCAATGAGAATATTCTGGAATGCTGCGGTCATGTTGCCATCATCCCTGGAGTCTTCAAATATCCTATTGTAGTAGTCGTGGGTGATATCGAATATCCTTGTATCCCATGGCATGGTGAAAAGAGGAAATGAATAGCGGTGGCACAGTCTGACGATCTCATCAGTTATGTCCTCCTCAAATATATATCTGCCGGTATTCAGAATGAGTCCGCAGGTTCCCCTCTTTATGAGCTCCTTGATAAATGCCCTGAGCCAGTCCTCGCGTTCACCGGAGGTCACGCCGGTTGTGATGATGAGTTCACCTCCGTTCAAGAATGTGGATGTGGATATATCCTCTGATATGTATACCCAGCTTACGATGTTCTCCATTCCCTTTCCGCCGGATATCAGGTTAAGGTTGTATTTTCGTTTGGTATCATAGTACAGATCTCTCAGAAAAATAGCCATGTCAGTGTTCCCTCCTGTATTACGCGCACATATATAGTCTTGCGAAAAGTACATTATATATTATTATCACTGCATATCAGACCTGTGTCAATGACAAAAATGTGCTGTGAGCACAAATGCGTTCTAATATTTTGTGCCTGGGGAATATGGCATAACACCTACGGTTGTGCGATTCTATATGCAGAGTAAAAAGACAGCCGGTGTTTCAGAAAGGAAGCCTTACCCTGGTGCACAGGCTGCTGGTTGGAAAATAAAGGAGGACAAAATTATGCTTAGAACAGATTTGCCAGAGATAATCACAGAGGCTCTGCCGGGTCCAAAGGCAGCGGAGGTTATAAAGAGAAGAGAGAAGGCTGTGCCATCAGCCATCAGATGTGCGTACCCTGTCGTTATAGATAAAGGTGAAGGAGCTATGATACAGGATGTGGATGGAAACAAGTTCCTCGACTGGATAGGTGGTGTCGGTGTCCTGAATATCGGATTTTCACAGCCGGAGGTCGTTGAGGCTGTCAAGGCACAGGTTGACAAATATTTCCACGGCATGTTCAATGTGGTAACCCATGAGGGATATGTGGCACTCGCTGAGAAGCTTGCGTCCATCGCACCAGTAAAGGGCGACGAGAAGAAGGTGTTCTTCGCAAACAGTGGTGCTGAGGCTGATGAGAATGCTGTAAAGGTTGCAAAGAGCTTTACAAAGAGACCGAATATCATCGTATTTTCGGGAGCTTTCCACGGCAGAACACATTACACGATGGCCATGACATCCAAGAAGGCTTATGCAAAGGGAATGGGTGAGCTTGCAAATGGCGTGTTCAGGGCACAGTTCCCATATTACTACAGGAATCCTGAGGGAATGCCACAGGAGGCAGCACTTGATTACTATATGAATTCGCTTACAGATGTATTTGAACAGTGTGCAGCTGCAGATACCATTGCTGCGGTTGTTGTTGAGCCTCTTCAGGGCGAGGGTGGTTTCATACCTGCACCTATCGAGTGGGTAAAGGCTGTCAGAAAGCTCTGTGATGACCATGGAATCCTTCTTATTGCAGATGAGGTACAGAGCGGTTTCTGCAGAACAGGAAGAATATTTGCCAGTGTATATTGGCAGGAGGCAGGCGTACAGCCTGATATCATAGCAACAGCCAAGTCTATAGCAGCAGGTGTTCCGCTGTCAGCCATCATCGCAAGATCGGAGATCATGGAGGCTGTCGCTCCTGGAACAATAGGCGGTACATACTGTGGAAATCCACTTGCCTGTGCAGCGGCCCTCAAGACTATCGAGATCATGGAGAGAGACAATCTTGCAGGACGTTCATGTGAGATCGGTGAGAAGGTTGTGGCAAGATACAATGAGCTCAAGGAGAAGTATGAGTGCGTTGGCGATGTCAGAGGACTCGGTGGAATGGTAGGAATAGAGTTTGTCAAGGATAAGAAGACCAAGGAGCCTGCTCCTGAGCTTACATCTGCGGTCATCACCGAGTGCTGGAAGCGAGGCCTGCTGGTTGAGGGCGCCGGAACCTACAATAATGTCATAAGATTCCTTGCACCGCTTGTTATCACAGATGAGCAGCTTGCTGCCGGTCTTGATATCTTCGAGGCTGCAGTGGAGGCGGCGTCTAAGTAGACGCTTGAAAAAGCAGAAGATATACGAGATAATATATCACAAGGAGGACCTGCGTAAGCGGGAGATGCCTTGTGATAACGTTAAGTGGGAGGGGGACTATGGATTATTTATCACATAATGTTGCTGTGAATCTGAATAGAATGAGGACCTCCAAAGGTATGAGTCTGGACGTGCTCTCTGAGCAGACGGGTGTCAGCAAGAGTATGCTGGCGCAGATTGAGAAGGGTACTGCTAATCCGTCTCTGGGGGTCATGGGCAAGATAGCCAGCGGCCTCAGAGTTGAGTTTCATGAACTTATTGATCCGCCGCCCATGGAGGCCTGTCTTGTGGATCCGGAGGAGCTTGTTCCGATCAAGGAGGCAAAGGGACAATACAAGGTGTGGACGTGTTTTCCTTATGAGGACAGTCATGAGGTGGAGATATATCGTATAGACATTGAGCCGGGAGGCACATATGTCAGCGGCTCCCATGGCGAGAAGACAAGAGAATACCTGTCGGTTACAGAGGGTGTTCTGACTGTTGAGGCAGGTGATACAAAACAGAAGGTTGGCAAGAACCAGATATACAGGTTCGAGACCGACAAGGTTCATGTGTACAGCAACGATGGAAATGAAAAGGTGAGCTGCATATGTGTATTCCTGGACTATCACTAACATGGAAACATGAGCGGTATTAAGTGTAAAATAATGTACATACAATGTAGTTGCAAAAGATTATCGCCTGTTCAATATAATGCACAAAATGTTCATTAAAATAACACTCTGAAGTGAATGGTAATACAAATAAAGCTAGATAATAAGCCAATCTTAAGAAAATTAAGAAAAGGTGTTGACATGTATTATATTGAGTGGTATTTTAAATGTGTCAAATATAAAGAACAAGAATTTAAGGCAAAGGAGCCTGGACGAATACTCGTCCACTGTCTCCTTTGCCTTTTTTGATGCTTGGGGACAAAAGCTATCCGGCACCATGATTCTTCTAAATTTTACAAATGTAGTGGAGGTAAGGATTATGAAATTAAAAGACACAGGATTAACATTTCAGGACATCAAGGACAAGGTAGACAAGTACATGATCGAGACATATGAGCGTTTCGATTTCCTCGCTGAGACAGCAAAGGATATGTACATATATGATGAGAACGGCAACGGATATCTTGATTTCTACGCCGGAATTGCAGTAAACAGCGCAGGTAACTGCAATGAGAAGGTTGTTGAGGCTGTCAAGGATCAGGTCGGTGACATCATGCACACATTCAACTATCCTTACACGATTCCACAGGCACTGCTTGCTGAGAAGGTTTGTACAACAATCGGAATGGATAAGATATTCTTCCAGAACTCAGGAACAGAGGCCAATGAGGCTATGATCAAGATGGCACGTAAGTATGGTATTGAGAAGTATGGTCCAAACCGTTACCATATCGTAACTGCAAAGCAGGGCTTCCACGGAAGAACATTCGGTGCCATGTCAGCAACAGGTCAGCCTGGAAATGGCTGTCAGGTAGGATTTGGTCCTATGACATACGGCTTCTCATATGCACCTTACAACGACCTTCAGGCATTCAAGGATGCATGTACAGAGAACACTATAGCGATCATGGTTGAGCCTGTACAGGGCGAGGGCGGTGTACATCCTGCAACAATGGAATTCATGAAGGGACTCAGAGAGTTCTGTGATGAGAACGATATGCTTCTCCTTATAGATGAGGTTCAGACAGGCTGGTGCAGAACAGGAAATATCATGTCATACATGAATTACGGAATCAAGCCGGATATCGTGTCCATGGCAAAGGCTCTCGGCGGCGGAATGCCAATTGGAGCTATATGTGCAACCGCTGAGGTAGCAAAGGCATTTACACCTGGTTCACATGGAACAACATTTGGTGGACATCCTGTATCATGTGCAGCAGCACTTGCTGAGGTAAATGAGCTGCTTGACAGAGATCTTGCAGGAAATGCAAAGAAGATGGGAGATTATTTCGCAGCAAAGCTTGAGAAGATCCCACATGTAAAGGAAGTAAGACATCAGGGTCTCCTGGTTGGTGTTGAGTTTGATGATACGATCGGCGGCGTAGATGTAAAGCATGGATGTCTTGACAGAAAGCTTCTGATCACAGCCATCGGAGCTCATATAATCCGTATGATCCCACCACTTATCGTGAACGAAGAGCAGTGTGATAAGGCTGTTGAGATCATCACAGATGCAGTGGCAGAATTAAGTAAATAGGGGAAGCGCGAAGCCCCTGGAAGGAGCGATGTAGATGAAACATTTTGTTGTGACCGTTGGATGTGAATACGGCAGCGGTGGAATAGAGATTGGCAAGATGGTGGCGAAATCTCTGGGAGTTGAGTATTACGACAGAGATCTGATAGATAAGGTCGTTGAGGAGATTGGCGTTGACAGAGATCTTGTCAAGAAGGCGGATCAGGGCGAGACAGTCAAGTATGAATTTGATACAAGCTTTGGACCGAGATATGCAAACCTTACAAACAGGGTTATTTATAAGCAGTTTGAGGTTATCAATAAATTTGCAGAGAAATCTTCCTGTATCATCATAGGACGGTGCAGCAATTATATACTCAGGGACAGAGATGACTGTCTGAATGTATTCATATATGCGCCTACAGAAAAGAGGATACAGTATGTCATGGAGAAGAAGGGCCTTGATCATGACAAGGCGGCTGAGCTTGTCAAGTACAACGATGGAATGCTCAGTTCCAGATATAACTACATGACAGGCGGAGATATGAGAGACTGCAGCATGCGAGACATGATGATAGACTCAAGTGTACTTGGCCTTGAGAAAACTGCAAAGTACATACTTCAGATGATAGATCTGAGATTTGAGGATTAAGCATAAAAGAAATTGTAAATTAACAGATATATGTAATTCCAACTACATCGCGAATATAGGAAATGACAATGGCGTCAGATGAACACAGAAAGTGTGATCTCTGACGCCATTTTTTTAGCATTTAAGAAAATTGAGGCTGGTGTGCTTGGATGTATTAGAAAGGATGATATTATGGCAGGAAAAAAATCAGAATTTGATAAAGTATTTTCTGCCTGGGACATACTGGTGATAGCCTTTGGAGCCATGATCGGCTGGGGCTGGGTAGTATCCTCAGGCGACTGGATCACGAGAGGTGGAGTAATAGGAGCGGCCATCGGATTTGCACTTGGCGGTGTGATGGTATTCTTCGTTGGACTCACTTATGCAGAGCTTACAGCAGCCATGCCTCAGTGCGGCGGCGAGCATGTGTTCAGCTATAAGGCTATGGGCCCTATAGGTTCTTACATATGTACATGGGCTATCGTACTTGGATATGTCAGTGTTGTTTGTTTCGAGGCGTGTGCACTTCCAACCATCATCACTTATATATATCCAAAGTTCCTTCAGGGTTACTTATATACTGTGGCAGGTTTTGATATCTATGCATCGTGGCTTGCGGTTGCAATAATAGTTGCGATATTTATAACATATATCAATATAAAGGGCGCGAAGACAGCAGCACTTCTGCAGACCATACTTACAGTTGTGATCGGCGGTGTTGGTATTCTCCTCATAGTTGCATCAGTTGTGACAGGAGATGCTTCAAACCTTGACGGACAGGTGTTCAACGGAGACTCCACAGGAGAGATATTTAAGACTATCCTCAGAGTTGCTGTTACCACACCATTCTTCTTCATTGGATTTGACGTAATCCCACAGGCTGCAGAGGAGATCAATGTACCTCTCAAGAAGATCGGTAAGATCATGATACTCTCAATTGTTCTTGCGGTTGCATTCTATGCACTCATCATCATCGGTGTAGGTTATGTCATGAATTCATCTGAGATAGCTGCATCCATGGATGGATCAGGTCTTGTTACGGCGGATGCCATGGCAAAGGCGTTCAACAGCAGTATTATGGCGAAGGTTCTCATAGTCGGCGGTATGTGCGGTATCGTTACTAGCTGGAACTCATTCCTCATCGGAGGAAGCCGTGCGATGTACTCCATGGCAGAGTCATACATGATCCCAAAGACATTTGCAAAGCTTCACAAGAAGCATAAGACACCTGTAAATGCACTTTACCTCATCGGTTTCCTCTCAGTTCTTGCTCCTCTTGCAGGCCGTAAGATGCTGGTATGGATAGTTGACGCAGGTAACTTCGGATGCTGTCTTGCATATTGTATGGTTTCACTTTCGTTCCTGATACTTCGAAAGAAAGCACCGGATATGAAGAGACCTTACAGGGTAAAACATTACAAGCTGGTTGGTGTTCTGGCAGTTCTCATGTCTGGCTTCATGGTTGTGATGTACATTGTTCCAAATTCAGGAAGTGCACTTGTATGGCAGGAATGGGCTATGGCAGGTGGCTGGTCACTTCTTGGTGTGGTATTCTTCATAATATGTAAGCTTAAATATAAAGAAAAATTCGCTTCACATGTCGATGTCCTCATTGATGATGAGATTGTAGATGAGGAAGAGAACAGAGAGGAAGAAGTCAAGGCAGCAATCGAGCTTGTTATGGCTGAGGAGGACGAGACAAAATTTGTCCAGCCTATTGCCTTCAATTACAACCTCCCTGTAAATATTGCATTTGGTACCGGAAAGGTTGCCCAGACCGGTGAACTCACTAAGCCGTATGGTAAGAAAGCACTCATCGTCACAGGCCGCAGCAGCGCAAAGAAGTCAGGCTTGTATGACAAGGTAAATGACAGTCTGAAAGCAGCAGGTCTTGAGACTGCATTGTTTGATAAGGTTGCACAGAATCCGCTCACTACAACAGCGATGGAAGGTGCAGAATTTGCCAAGGCAAATGGCTGTGATGTGGTCGTTGCCATAGGTGGTGGAAGCATCATGGACTGCGCAAAGGCTATAGCGTTCCTGGCACTCAATGATGGAGATATCAACGATTACATATTTGGCAGAAAGGTCAGCGATACCGCGCTTCCGCTTGTACTTATTCCTACAACCTGCGGAACAGGTTCAGAGGGAAATGGATTTGCGGTTCTCACCAATCCGGAAAATGGCGACAAGAAGTCACTCAGATGCAATGCCATCGTGGCAAAGGTATCCATCGTGGATCCGGACTGCATGAAGACCATGCCAAAGCATGTGCTTGCAGCGGTTGGATTCGATGCACTGTGCCACTGCATGGAGGCATACACATCAAAGATCTCGCAGCCATTTACAGATGCACTTGCACTGTATGCGATCGATCTTATCGCCCACAATCTTGTGGATGTATATAAGGGCAGAGGAACCCAGGAGAGCTGGGAGAAGATAACACTGGCCAGCACCATAGGCGGTATGGTCATCAACACAGCCGGAGTCACATTGGCTCACGGAATGGAGCATCCAGCCAGCGGCCTTAAGGACATAGTTCACGGCAAGGGACTTGCAGCTCTGACACCAGTTATCATCGAGGCATCCTACAAGGGAGATCACTTCAAGTTCGCGAAGATCGCCAGAATATTTGGAGGTATCACGGCGGATGATCTGGCACCGAAGATCAGAACTCTTCTGAAGAATCTTGATCTTGATGTCAAGCTTTCAGACCTCGGCATAGAGGAGAAGGACATTCCTTGGATGGCTGAGAACTGTATGAAGGTTTCGGCAGCCAGCATAGCTAACAACCCTGTGGTATTCACACAGGAGGAGATCGCTGAGATATATAAGAAGGCAATGTAAATTGTAATATAAAGGATAGCAAACCGCTGCAGCCGGATGGGTTTCCGACTGTGGCGGTTTTTATTGTGAATTATAGTGCTTGCATATCTTTTCTAATTCTGCGAAGTTTAAGCAATCATGCCTTCGTTTAAAATATTCGCCGGACATGTATTTGTTGTAAAGAACGTTGGCTTTGTTGACTATTTTGTCGTAATTTTCATTACACCATTGGAGCTCCTGCCTGTAGAGTTGCTTTCTTTTGGCAATTTCAGAGGTATCGTGCTTTCTTATTTTGGTATCTATTCTTGATAATTGGGATGTTTCAACTGGAATCATTCTGCTGAAATTGAGAGCGGCGATGATTTTGCTATTTATAATAATTCGAGAAAAATCAATCCTATCAGACATGTTTTCGTGTTTTGGTTTGAAGGATGTTAATGGTATACAATATTTTTGACCATTACAAGTGACTATAATTCCGATATATGGTCGAGTATGTTTAGCTAGTTGTGGACTTGAGTTGTATATTCTGTCATCTTTGGCGTGTAGATTGCGGATATATTTCATATCTATCCAATATAATTTTAATTCGTGTTTCAATATGCCTCCTTATAAAATGTAAAAGGACTATGCGTACATAGTCCTTTTTATAGTTCACCTGAAAGGTGACGCTATTCTGCTGAATGTCCACTTATATAATTGGCAGGACTCTCCATATGACTATAGAATAGCATAGAACCAGCATTTGTCAAGTTGTGTAAGTATAATAATTTGTTATGGTAAAAAATGCAATAACAGCCAAGGATATTTAACAGAATGTTTATAAAAGAATACATATTGTAAAATAAAGAATTTGTGTTATCTTGTTTAATTGGATTGCAGTTTGTATCAGGGAACTACCTACTGCATGAGACAGACTGCAAATATTAAATATAGATAGAAAAGAGACGATGCGTATGCTAAGAAAGAACAGAGAACTCAGACAGACATCCGAAACATTCCTGCTCAGTGCGATACTTGCACTGTCAGGAGGTTTTCAGGATGCATATACATACAATGCCAGAGATGAGGTGTTCTCCAACGCCCAGACAGGAAATGTGGTTCTCATGAGCCAGCATCTTATGATGGGAGATTTTAAGATTGCATTGAGATACCTTTTTCCGTTGATCGCATTTGCACTTGGCGTGCTGGTGGCGGAGAGGATAAGCCATAGATACAAGAATGCATCCCGCATACATTGGAGACAGATAGTTGTGCTGGTGGAGATCGTGATATTGTTTGCGGTTGGATTCATACCGGTGAGGTTCAATCTGCTCGCCACGATGCTTGTGTCATTTGCCTGCTCCATGCAGGTTCAGACTTTTAGAAAGGTAAATGGCTACGGCTATGCCAGCACGATGTGTATAGGAAATCTCCGAAGCGGAACGGAGAGTCTGTCGGTATACCTCAGGGACAAAGAGCCTGGGGCACTCAGAAAGGCCATGCACTATTATGGAATCATCATCATATTCGCACTTGGCGCCGGAGCTGGCGGCGTGTGCACGCTGCATCTGGGGTTCAAGTCGATCTGGATATCCAGTGCACTTCTTATGGTGGCACATCTCATGATGTATAAGGAGAAGAGATAACGCACTGTTTTTATCTGAAGAGTAGCTGGATGTTCAAAATATCACAAAATTATCGCTAAACAGCAAAAAAGCGGCAGAAAGATACAGTTTTAAATTATTTTGTATCTTTCTGCCGCTTTTTCATAAAAATGCGAAAATATTATGCGCTTACATCCTACCCTCATACACCGCTTCGTTCGTGAACTCGATTCCAAGCTTCTTGAATGTGTTCATATCAACCGCCGACAGTATGGCAGATGTGTGAAGTTGGCATCCGGCAAGCTTTGGAAGCTGCTGCAGAGCAAGCTTGGCATTTGGATCTGATACTGCACACATGGACAGGGCGATGAGAACCTCGTCTGTGTGGAGTCTTGGATTCTTGCTGCCAAGGTACTGAGTCTTGAGCTTCTGTATAGGCTCGATAAATGTTCTTGAGATCAGGTGTGTCTTCTTGTCGATGCCGCCAAGTATCTTGATGGCATTCAGGAGGACTGCTGATGAAGGTCCGAGAAGGTCTGAGGTAGAACCTGTGACGATGGTTCCGTCTGGCAGCTCAAGTGCAGCGGCAGCAGAACCGGTCTCCTCGGCAAGCTTGTTAGCAACAGGGACAACGGCGCGGTCATCCACGGTGATCTTTGCCTGCTTCATGATGAGTTCTTGCTTGTAGACCTCATCCTTTGTAGCCTCGTCTCTGACAAATCTGTTCACGGACTGATAATATCTTCTGATGATCTCCTGCTTTGAAGCCTCCTGACAAGCCTCGTCGTCAACGATGCAGTTTCCTGCCATGTTGACACCCATGTCTGTAGGTGACTTGTATGGGCAGTGTCCGTAGATTCCCTCGAACATAGCCGCAAGGACAGGGTAGATCTCTATATCACGGTTGTAGTTGACTGTGGTCTCACCGTATGCTTCCAGATGGAACGGATCGATCATATTCACATCGTTGAGGTCGGCAGTTGCAGCCTCGTATGCTAGGTTTACAGGGTGCTTGAGAGGAATATTCCAGATAGGGAATGTCTCAAACTTTGCATAGCCAGCCTTCACACCGCGCTTATTCTCATGGTAGAGCTGGGAGAGGCATGTAGCCATCTTGCCACTTCCAGGGCCAGGTGCTGTGACGATGACGAGAGGTCTGGTAGTCTCAACATACTCGTTCTTGCCGTATCCCTCATCGCTGACGATCTTTTCTACGTTGTTTGGATATCCGTCGATTGAATAGTGGTGGTAAACCTTGATCCCTATTGCTTCAAGCTTCTTCTGGAAAACATCCGCAGAAGACTGTCCAGCGTATCTGGTGATTACCACACTGCTCACATACAGTCCCTTTTCTTTGTATACGCCTATAAGTCTGATGACATCCTGATCGTAAGTGATGCCGAGGTCGTGTCTGATCTTGTTGCGCTCTATGTCGGCAGCATTTATAGATATGATCATCTCAGCCTGGTCTGCAAGCTGGAGAAGCATCTGAAGCTTACTGTCCGGAGCGAATCCTGGAAGGACTCTGGATGCGTGATAGTCGTCGAATAACTTTCCACCAAATTCCAGATACAGCTTGTCTCCGAACTGTCCGATCCTCTCTCTGATATGCTCAGACTGCATGGACAGATATTTGTCATTGTCAAAGCCAATTTTTCTCATCTTGTGAATCTCCTTAAACTATAATTGAACAGACATATGGTTTTGTCTGTGTATCTCTTTATGAAATAATGTAATAAGTAAGAATACTTAAATTTATAAAGTGTACTATAAGAGAATACCACACAGATGGGAGAAAAAACAGAGGAAAGTTCGGCAAAATTGCAAATGTAATAATGCAGTAAATTTTTTCTGTATTATAGTGTTTTATATTGAAAATGATGGATGGATTGGGTAGAGTAAGGGTATGGGAGTAATGCTCGCAAATAGCAGGAACAGGAGGTACAGACATGAGTGCAGATTACATCACAATGACCATACCAAAGCAGAAAAGGATAGCTCTTATCGCCCATGATGCGAAGAAGGAAGAGCTCATCAGATGGTGCGAGGACAACAGGAACATACTGAGCCAGCATGAGTTGTGTGGAACGGGAACTACAGCCCGCATGATAACAGACAGGACAAATCTTCAGGTGAAGGGCTACAACAGCGGTCCGCTTGGAGGAGACCAGCAGATAGGTGCGAAGATTGTTGAGGGAAGGATAGATTTCGTAGTATTCTTCTCTGATCCGCTCACGGCAGCACCACACGATCCAGATGTGAAGGCTCTGCTCCGTATCGCTCAGGTGTACGACATACCGATGGCGAACAACAAAGCCACAGCGGACTTTATGATCCAGTCCAAGCTGATGGATGAGCCATACGACCATAAGGTCATCAACTTCCAGAAGAATATCGACAACAGGGCGAACACGCTGGGGAAATAATTGTATAGTGATAATGAAGTCTAAGGATCCACAGGATATCTGGCAAATGTCAGCCGACCTGTGGATTTTTTCTGTTTTAGGCAGAGATAGTGGAGGGGCCTGGTTCCATCGGTGGTATAATTTTTCCAGAATGTTGTCAAAAAAATTATGTGAATAAAATGAGCGGCTTATGAGAAGAATGAAACGATTTATGGCATTTGCACTGTCGGCGGCTATGATGCTGACCACGGTGAATATGCCGGAAGTGACCGCCTGGGCACAGGATACCGGCAAGGTGACATATTATTCAACATGGAGTGCTGCAAAAAATATTGTGGTTAAGAAATAATGAACCACAAGGCACTGGATATATAGAATTATAGAGTTACAACACGCGGATGTATTGCAGGATTTGCAATACATCCGTTTTGTATATATAATGGGTTGGATGTAAAACATATTTGTATTGAGGTAAATGCATTTGAAAGTTGCAAAATGGATCATGCGGGCCATAGTTGTTCTGGTGGTCGGAGTCATGCTGACTGCGGTGATCATATCCGCCGGGCTTGGAAGACAGGCGCGTATGACGATGAAAGAAGAAAAAAAGGCAAAAGCGAAAAACTCTTACACAGAAAAAGAGATGACCATAACTGAGAAGTTCTGGGACATTAACATACAGGTGGCAGACGACATGGATGTGAAACTGGTGGAATCCGACGATGACAAATGTCACGTCACATATTTCGATTCGCCCGACGTCATACATTCCGTGACGGTGCAGGATGATGCGCTGGTCATGACCTGTGTCGACAACAGGACATTTGGCTCAGACATGGGCTTTGGAGACGATCCTTATGTCGTGGTGAGTATACCGGAGGGAGAGTATGGAGATATATCCATGACCTCGAAGACGGGGACTTTGGTGTCCAGTGTGCAGATATCCTGTGGGACATTTGAAGTAACTGAGGTGAATGGCGGAGCGTATCTGTCCAATATAACCGCAGAAAATGTAAATGTCGTCACAGATTCCGGTGAGGTCACCATGGCTTCTGTGGATGCGGACAGTGTGAAGGTGAATGGCAGCAGCGGCGACTTTTCGATAATGAACGTCCACGGCGACAATGTCATAATATCCGCGGGCAAGGGTTTGCTTGAGGGGTATAATATAAAGGCGGCAAAGGTTGGACAGTTCATGACATCTTCAGGAGATATAAATGTAGATGCGTGCGATGGACATATGCTCTGGTTTGCGACGGAGAGTGGTAACGTGGATATATCATTCTTGTCGGAGAAACGTTTCCTTGTGAACAGCAAGAGCGGAGAGGTGGACATACCTGAGTCCCATATGGCAAATGAAAACAAGTGCATTGTCGATACCACATCGGGCGATGTCCAGATAAAATATGTAGACAGATAGAACGATTGAGCTTAGAAGGTTATAATATGGAATTAAAATTTGTTGATATTGATGATTATAGAAAACAGGTAAAGCACCTGTTCGTGACTGCGTTCCCAAGGGAAGAAAGACCTCCCATGTGGATGCTCACCAGAAGATGCAGACAGGGAAAGGCGAGGTTTCGTGCGGTTGTGGACTCGGGCAGATTTGTCGGACTGACATATGTGATAGGCGATGACAGGGTGAAAACGCTCATGTTCCTTGCGATAGATGAATCCGCAAGAGATGGTGGATACGGCTCTGCAATATTAAAAAAGGTGAGAACAGAGTATCCGGATCAGAAGCTGTTTCTGAATATCGAGCCCCTTGATGAGAATGCGCCGAATTACGACCAGAGGTGCCGGAGAAAGGCGTTCTACGAGCGCAATGGCCTGTCCTGCCTGGATTACCAGGTCAGAGAAGCCGGTGTTACATATGAGATGATGACCTACGGAGAGTACGTGACACGGGACGAATACGAAGAGGTTATGAGAGTTATGTATGGCTCTCTTCTATATAAGATAATAAAGCGCATGTAAATGCAAATGTACAGGAAAGGAGATCTGTGACATGGCAAAGATGGTGAAGATAATAAAAAAGAAAGATGAATACTCAATGGAATATGAAGTGGGCGATGTGCTCAAGGTGGACAGCACATGGTACGGCGGCGTGACTGTGCTCGGCAAGACCGGTGTGCCGGTGTCCATAGATAAGGATGAATATGAGGAGGTTCAGGATATTTCTGAGCCGGAGAAAGCTGAACCTACGAGCATTGAGGAAGGACTCAGACCTGCGGGACAGGGCGTTTCAACAGAAGCCTTTGACCATCTGAAGGAGATCGAAGATGAGGTCCGCGGCGCTGTGAAGGATCTTCTTGCAGTTGCGGGACTTGAACCCGGCGATGCACTGGTGGTCGGCTGCTCATCCAGCGAGGTTGCAAATATGAGGATAGGCTCATTCTCCAGTGAGGAGATCGGCAAATGTATAGCGGGAGCAATACTCGATGAACTCAAAGACACAGGTGTCTACATGGCGGCGCAGTGCTGTGAACATCTGAACAGGGCAATAATAGTTGAGAAGGAATATGCAAAGGCGAACAGGATACCGATAGTCAATGTTGTGCCACAGCTCAAGGCGGGCGGTTCATTTGCCACAGCGGCATACGCAGATATGAAGGAGCCAGTGGCTATCGAGGCTATACAGGCACAGGCAGGCATTGATATAGGAGATACTCTCATAGGCATGCATCTTGCGCCAGTGGCCGTTCCGGTCAGATCTGAGCACAGCATGGTTGGAAGTGCACATGTGGTTATGGCGAGAACCCGTGCAAAATACATTGGAGGTGCGAGAGCCTGCTATCGCTAAAAAATAAAGAATTACCCGGAGGTATGACGTGTACGACAATATTATATTTGACTTATATGGAACATTGATAGACATTCACACTGATGAGGAGGATATCGCTGTGTGGAAACATATGTGTGAGTTCTATGCGCAGCACGGAGTGAAATACAATCCGGCAGGACTCAGATCAAGGTACAAGAGACAGATCAGACGCGCAGAACAGGCCATGGCAAAGAAGAGGTTCAAATTCCCTGAGATACAGATACTTGAGGTATTTGAGCAGCTCACGTTGAAAAAAGATCAGACACCGTCCGATTGTGCAGAGCTGACAGTGGCTGCGGCTCAGGAGTTCCGCAAGGCGTCTACAGGATATATAAGACTGTATGACGGCGTGACGGATATGCTCGAACAGCTCAAGCAGGCCGGAAAGAAATTATACGTCCTGTCAAATGCACAGAGAGTTTTCACCTTCCCTGAGGTTCAGTCACTTGGCATAGAGGGATATTTTACAGACATATCGCTCTCTTCGGATTTCGGTGCAATGAAGCCGGATGCAGCGTTCTATCAGCAGCTCCTGGACAGAAATCATATCAATCCGAACAGATCCATAATGGTGGGAAATGACGCGGTATGTGATGTGCTGGCGGCGAAGCAGGTCGGACTCCACACCTGTTATGTACACTCCAATATATCCCCGGTGGATGATGCCGACAGAGACATAAAAGCAGACATAATTATGGACGAGGTAAATGTGCCGGAGATGTGCAGACTTATCCTTGAGGATGCCGACAGATAAGACCGGTCATATCCGAATATAAAAAAGAACTATTCGTCTTTAGTTAAAACGAATAGTTCTTTTTATTCTATATATGATCTAGCTGAAAAGCTCTCCGTGCTTCTCGTAATCGGTAATACGTGAGATGGAGTTGTCATCATTTACAAATACGACCTTAGGCGTGTGCTCCTTTGCCTCCTCAGGTGTCATTGATGCGTAGCACATGAGAATGATGTGATCTCCGACCTGGACCTGACGGGCAGCAGCGCCGTTGAGGCACATAACTCCTGATCCCGGCTCTCCGGCTATGGTGTATGTCTCGAAACGATTACCATTTTCTATGTCAACAATCTGTACTAATTCATACTCAAGGATTCCGGCGGCCTTTAAAAGCTCAGAATCTACAGTTATACTGCCGACGTAATTGAGCTCAGCCTGAGTTACAACTGCGCGGTGTATCTTACTCTTTAACATCGTAATATTCATAAGATTTGCCTTTCTATGCTGTATGCATCCTGTTTACCGCAATTATAATATCATAAATTGACAATATTGCAACAGTAAATAAAATCATTTCTTGATTATATTATTGACATGTGCAAAAATAACTGAAAGAGAGTTGTAGACCGGACATTTGGAAAGGTGGACAATGGAGAGTCAGAATTACTTAACTATTGCAATAGAAAAGATGGGGCACGTCATGCTTGATGACAGGCATATGAAAGCCTCTGACATATATAAAACAGCGGTTAAGCTTCACAAAAAAGAGGATTACAATCCGCCTTCTTATAATGAAGATAAGTTTAAGGTAAGATCGGTGTTTGAGAAGGGCGGACTGTGCTTTTATGTGATGCCTAAAAGCGGCAGGACGACGGAATTTTTCGTGTATATACACGGCGGGGGATTTGTGTCCAGGATAACACACAATGAATGGAAGTTTGTGTTCGACACGGTGGAGAGAACCGGCTACGGTGCGGTGGTTCCGATATACCCGCTTGCGCCGGAACATTCGGTGACCGAGGCATTGGATATGCTTACGGGTGCGTATGACAAGCTGTGTGACTCGGAGGATGCCCAGCGTCTGGTGCTTCTCGGATATTCATCCGGAGGCTGTCTGGCGTTATCGCTTGCCATACAGTTGTGGAAGAAGGGCATGAGAAGACCGGACAAGCTTATACTGTGCTCTCCGGTTCTTGACACAGAGTTTGAGGACACGGAGCTTGAACAGAAGATGAGTGACAAGAGCCGTTTTATGTACAGATATTACTACACGCCGGAGATAAAGCATTTTCTCTCTGCTTACTGGGTGAAGGATGCGGCAGGCAGGACGGATGTGACAAGTCCGGTGTATTACGACATAACGGATATATGCGACGAGATGGATATATTCACGACAAATGACGACATGCTAAACTGCTATGCCAGAAGGCTGTATGATAACGCGAGCAGGACGAATATGAAGGTGCATTATTATCAGTATTATGCGGTGACGCACGATTATCTCGAGCATCCACTCATACCGGAGTGCAAGACCATCATGAAGAAGATTGCCGGATGCATCGAGGGAGATTCGGATTTTGTACCTGCTGACATAGAGAATGACATCTGGTGCAGGGCGATGATGGCGGAGCGTTATCCAAGGTTATATGAGGACAACGAGGCCATAAAGCTCACGGACAAATTAGGCATCGAGCATAAGAAGAGAAATGCCAGATACACATTATACGACAGGACAGTCATAATGGAGAGGCTGGTCGCCGTTGATGAGAGGGTCCGAAACTTCATAAACAGATATGCGGACGGAATTATCGTCAATGTAGGATGCGAACTGGATACCATGTTTTCCCGTGTGGATAACGGCCGTATAAAGTGGTACAATGTTGATCTCCCGGAGCGCATAGATATAAGAAGAAAATATATGGAGGTCCGGGACAGAGAGGTCAACATAGGAAGTTCAATATTTGATTACGAATGGCTTGATGAAGTGCAGAAGCCTCAGGATGTGGCGATACTGTTTGTTGTATACGATATGATGAGATATTTTGACAAGGACAAGCTGAAGTTGTTCCTGGATGCGATATGGAAGAAGTATCCGGGGGCTGAGGTTGTATTTGATGCCAAGAATTCGGTTGCAAAACACAGATGGAACCGAAGCGTGTTCGTGGGTAAAAACAAAGGAACGATGCTGCGGGTGAGCATAGATAACTGCACAAGTCTTATGTATGACTGGAACATCAAGTACAAGATACTCTGTGATGAACCGATACTCAGAGAAGCGGATCTTGAGAGAATGTTCTCACACAGTGAGGCGAGAAGGTTCAGACATGCCATAAAGAAGAAGTATGACAAGGTCATACATTTGCGGCTTGGCACGGAACATTTCCTTGATAATATGTAATCAGTGTATGCGGACTAAGGCGGACTAAGCTAAGAAGGAAGAGACAGGTAGAGATATGGACACACAACAGATAAAGAAATTTACCAGAAACTGGTGCATACTGGTTGGATCGGTATGTCTTATTGCTGGAATTGTTATAGGAATATTTATAGGAAGAGCGGGAGGATTTACCAACTCCAAGGCATCTCCGGGGCTTTCCTATGAATCGGGATATACGCTCGAGGATACGGAGATAACCAGTCTTATATATGACAATTACTGGAACTATATACCGACAGCGTACATCAATGTCGGAGAACTCGGCCCTGATGCACTGCTGTACAAGATCAGCGACAAGGTGGAGAGAAACAATCTCGATGTTGAGAAGTTCTACACGGGCGACGATGGATATATGCATTACAGCGATGACAATATAAAGGACACACTGGTGGGTGTGGATCTGTCAACATTCCAGTCGGACATAGACTGGGAGACTCTGGCGAAGAACAAAGACATAGATTTTGTTATGCTCAGAGTGGGTTACAGAGGCTACACACAGGGCGGACTGATGCTGGATTCAAGCTTTGAGGACAGCAAGGCGGCCGTCATCAAATACAAAATACCGACAGGGCTTTACTTCTTCACCCAGGCGATAACATATGACGAGGGTGTAGAGGAAGCGAATTTTGTCCTCAAACAGATAGGCAAGATGAACGTCAAGTATCCTATAGTTATCGACTCGGAGCTTATCGGCGACAGTGAGGCGAGAGGCGACAACGCATCGAATGATGAGAGAACGGATGGCATAGTCGGCTTCTGTGAGACGATAAAGGCGGCAGGCTACACGCCGATGATATATGCCAGCAGGAATATGTTCGCACAGTGTCTGGATATGGACAGACTCGGGGATTACGAGCTTTGGCTTGCGCACTATGCAAACGTTCCTAATTTCCCATACAAATATACAGGATGGCAGTACACCGAGTCCGGAACCGTTGACGGTATATCCGGAGACGTGGATCTGGATCTCTGGTTCAAATAATAAACCTTGAATAAACGTGTTATCACAGCCCCGGTTGTTACATATTATAAATGGAATAAACAACCGGGGCTGGATGTTTTATATGGCAACAAAAATTATGATAGATGCCGGGCACGGCGGATATGACAACGGTGCATCGTATGAGGGCAGGCTTGAGAAGAACGATAACCTGAATCTTGCGCTTGCTCTAGGGGATGAACTCACCCGCAGGGGATATGATGTGGAATACACCAGAACGGAGGATGCATACGATTCTCCGGTCCGCAAAGCACAGAAGGGAAATGAGAGCGGAGCAGATTATTTTATATCGCTTCACCGCAACTCTGCGCCGGAGGTCAACAAGTACAGTGGAGTGCAGACCCTTGTCTACGATAAAAGTGGAGTGAAATACAATCTTGCACAGGAGATCAACAGCGAGCTTGAAAAGCTGGGCTTTCGAAATATAAATGTTGAGGAGAGGCCGGGGCTGGCGGTGCTGCGCCGGACTGAAATGCCCGCAGTGCTCATAGAAACAGGCTTTATCAACAACGATTACGACAATTACCTGTATGATTACAATTTTGAAGCCATAGCAGACGCAATAGCAAATGCTGTGGATGAGACGATCGGCGCGTGAGCGTGAGCCTGGCAATAAACGGATTTGAGTCAGGCCGGGCAAAAAAATAAAAATAATTATTGACATTGTATTTGCAGTGTGTTACATTAAGCAATGATGAACTGCCGAAGACAGTAGGTGCCCCAGGGCGTAAGATGTTATATCACCTACCGAGGAAAGATATCGTTATTGAATTAACAATCTACTCTCAGGTCTTAGGGCTTTGAGAGTTTTTTTATATCTTGGAATGTGCAGTCATTAGTAAAATAAGGAGGCGCATTATGGCAAAGGTAGAGTTAAAGAAGCCAATAGTAGAAGAGATCAAGGCAAATCTTGAAGGCGCTGCTACTGCAGTAGTTGTAGACTATCGTGGTCTTACAGTTGAGCAGGATACACAGCTCCGTAAGAATTTAAGAGAAGCTGGTGTTGTATACAAGGTATACAAGAACACAATGGTTAACTTCGCTATCGAGGGAACAGAGTTCGAAGGCCTTAAGGGTTGTTTAGAGGGACCAACTGGTCTTGCAATCTGCAAGGATGACGCTACAGCGGCTGCAAGAGTTCTTGCAGACTTCGCAAAGAATGCCCCAGCTCTTGAGCTTAAGGGCGGCGTTGTAGAAGGTACATTCTACGATGCAGAAGGAATCCAGGTTATCGCAAAGATCCCTTCAAGAGACGCGCTTATTTCCAAGTTCCTTGGAAGTATCCAGTCACCTATCGCAAACTTCGCTCGTGTTATCAAGCAGATCGCAGAGCAGAAGGAGGCTTAATATTAAGCCTGATAGAACATCTGATGTATATTGCGGCACTGCCGGGAGTATATGCTGTCAGATATTCAACTGTCTATATCATGGACAAAGGGTATCCGCATGATACGAGAATGATGTGTGGATGCATTACAAAATAACAAATTATATTATATGGAGGAAAAACATAATGACAACTCAGGAAATTATTGAAGTAATCAAAGGTTTATCAGTATTAGAGTTAAACGACTTAGTTAAGGCTTGTGAAGAGGAATTCGGCGTATCAGCAGCAGCAGGTGTTGTAGTTGCAGCAGCAGGTGCTGACGGTGCAGCAGCAGCTGAGGAGAAGGATTCATTCAACGTAGAGCTTACAGAGGTTGGTCCTAACAAGGTTAAGGTTATCAAGGTTGTTCGTGAGCTTACAGGCTTAGGTCTTAAGGAAGCTAAGGACGCTGTAGATGGTGCTCCAAAGGTAATCAAGGAGGACGCTACTAAGGAAGAGGCTGAGGAAGCTAAGACAAAGCTCGAGGCTGAGGGCGCTAAGGTTACATTAAAGTAATTTGATCCTTATTTTATTATCAGACATTATTCGGCCTGGCGGAGATGGATCTCATCCCGCCGGGCCGGTTTTTCTATACATCTTTTCTAAATTAATAAAAAAATCTAAAAAATTTCCAAAATATAGTTGACAAATATTGCATTTGCTGTTAGGATAGTAAACTGTCACTATTATGGCTTCGTGTGCATACACATCATAATAGGCTGATAAATGGCTTTAAAACACTTATTTAAACTAAGGTTTGTCTTAAAAAGCATAAAAATAAATTCCAAGGGGTGAATGTGTCGATGGAAAAGAACAGAATTAGTCCTGTCAAGTCTGGAAAAGGCTACAGAATGAGCTACGCTAAGCAGAAGGACGTCCTGGAGATGCCTAACTTCATAGAGGTTCAGAAGAATTCATACAACTGGTTCTTAACTGACGGTCTGAAGGAAGCATTCAGGGATATTTCTCCTATCACTGATTACTCTGGACAGTATAGTCTTGAGTTCGTAGATTTCCAGTTCTGTAAAGATGACTTGAAGTACAGTATCGAGGAATGCAAGGAGAGAGATGCAACATATGCGGCGCCTCTCAGAGTCAAGGTCAGACTCAGAGTCGGAGATGCTAAGGAGATGTCAGATCATGAGATATTCATGGGTGATCTTCCTCTTATGACAGAGACAGGAACATTCGTTATCAATGGTGCAGAGCGAGTTATAGTAAGCCAGTTAGTGCGTTCACCTGGTATTTACTATGATATAACACATGATAAAGTTGGTAAGAAGCTGTATGCATGTACAGTAATTCCTAACAGAGGTGCATGGCTGGAGTATGAGACAGATTCCAACGATGTATTCTATGTTCGTGTGGATAGAACCAGAAAGGTACCTGTAACTGTTCTTATCCGTGCACTTGGTCTTGGAACAGATCAGGAAATCATAGATTTATTTGGCGAGGAGCCAAAGATCATGGAGAGTCTTAACAAGGACCCTGCAAAGTCATATGCAGAGGGCGTGGTAGAGCTTTACAAGAAGATCAGACCAGACGAGCCTTCAGTAGTTGAGAATGCAGAGAGCCTTATTAATGCTATGTTCTTTGATGCGAGAAGATACGATCTTGCAAAGGTTGGACGTTACAAGTTCAACAAGAAGCTTGCTCTCAAGGCTCGTATAGCAGGACATGTCCTTGCTGAGGATGCTATCGATCCTAGCACAGGAGAGGTTATCGCTGAAGCTGGAACAACAGTATCAGAGGAGCTTGCAGACACAATTCAGGATGCAGCAGTTCCTTATGTTATGATCCAGACAGAGGAGAGAAACGTTAAGGTTCTTTCTAATATGATGGTCAACATTGCCAACTATGTGGATTTTGATCCTGCTGAGCTTGGCATTGTGGAGAGAGTATATTATCCGGTTCTCGAGGGACTCCTCGAGGAGTATGGTGATGATACAGAGAAGCTCAAGGCTGCCATAGAGAGAGACATGTCAGACCTCGTACCAAAGCATATTACAAAGGAAGACATATTTGCTTCTATAAATTACAACATTCACCTCGAGTATGGCATTGGTAATGACGATGACATCGACCATCTGGGCAACAGACGTATCAGAGCGGTTGGAGAGCTTCTTCAGAACCAGTATAGAATCGGTCTTTCAAGACTTGAGAGAGTCGTAAGAGAGAGAATGACAACACAGGATGCTGAGTCTATCACACCTCAGTCCCTTATCAATATCAAGCCTGTAACGGCTGCTGTTAAGGAGTTCTTCGGAAGTTCACAGTTGTCACAGTTTATGGATCAGAATAACCCTCTGTCAGAGCTGACTCATAAGAGAAGACTTTCAGCCCTTGGTCCTGGTGGACTTTCACGAGACAGAGCCGGATTCGAGGTTCGAGATGTACACTATACACACTACGGTAGAATGTGTCCTATCGAGACCCCTGAGGGCCCTAACATCGGACTTATCAACTCACTGGCTACATATGCGCGTATCAACGAGTATGGTTTCGTTGAGGCTCCATATAGAAAGCTTGATAAGACAGATCCTTCTAACCCTGTTGTTACAGATGAGGTTGTTTACCTTACAGCAGACGAGGAGGACAGATACAGAGTAGTACAGGCTAATGAGCCTATAGATGAGAATGGACACTTTGTCAAGAACAATGTATCAGGAAGATTCAGAGCTGATACAACCGAGTTCCCTAAGTCAAAGGTTGATCTCATGGATGTATCACCTAAGATGGTATTCTCAGTTGCTACATCGATGATCCCATTCCTTCAGAACGATGATGCTAACCGTGCCCTCATGGGATCAAACATGCAGCGTCAGGCGGTTCCTCTTATGATGACAGAGTCAGCAGTAGTTGGAACAGGTATGGAGGCAAAGGCTGCTGTAGATTCAGGTGTCTGCGTCGTTGCCAAGAGAGACGGTGTTGTAGAGTATTCAAACAGCACAGAGATCTGTGTAAGAGCAGATGAGGATGGAACAAAGGATGTATATCACATCATCAAGTTTGCACGAAGCAACCAGGGTAACTGTATGAACCAGAGACCAATCGTGTTCAAGGGTGATCACGTAAAGGCTGGAGAGGTTATCGCAGATGGTCCTTCAACATCCGGTGGTGAGATCGCACTTGGTAAGAACCCACTGATCGGTTTCATGACATGGGAAGGTTACAACTACGAGGATGCGGTTCTCCTCAGCGAGAGACTTGTACAGGATGATGTATACACATCAATTCATATAGAGAAATACGAGTGTGAGGCTCGTGATACCAAGCTTGGTAAGGAGGAGATCACAAGAGATCTTGCAGGTCTGTCAAATGATGTCCTCAAGGATCTTGATGAGAATGGTATCATCAGAATCGGCGCAGAGGTTCGTGCCGGTGATATCCTCGTTGGAAAGGTTACTCCAAAGGGAGAGACTGAGCTGACAGCAGAGGAGAGACTTCTTCGTGCCATCTTCGGTGAGAAGGCAAGAGAGGTAAGAGATACATCACTGAAGGTTCCACACGGAGCATTCGGTATTGTTATAGATGCAAAGGTATTTACACGTGCTGATGGAGACGATCTCCCGGCAGGCGTAGATAAGAAGGTCAGAGTATATATAGCACAGAAGAGAAAGATCCAGGTCGGAGATAAGATGGCTGGTCGTCATGGTAACAAGGGTGTAGTTTCACGAGTGCTCCCTGTTGAGGATATGCCATTCCTTCCAAACGGACGTCCTCTTGATATCGTGCTTAACCCACTGGGCGTTCCTTCACGAATGAACATCGGACAGGTCCTCGAGATCCATCTCGGACTTGCTTCACAGGTTCTTGGATTCAAGGTATCCACTCCTGTATTCAATGGCGCTACAGAGTTTGACATCATGGATACACTGGAGATGGCCAATGACTATGCAAATGGTACATGGGAAGACTTCGAGGCTAAGTACAAGGATACAGTAAAGCCTGAGGTTATGGATTACCTCTACACGAACAGAGACCACAGAGCAGAGTGGAAGGGCGTGCCTATCAACAGAACAGGTAAGGTTCAGCTCCGTGATGGTAGAACAGGTGAGAACTTTGATGCCCCTGTAACTATCGGTTACATGCATTACCTCAAGCTGCACCATCTGGTTGATGATAAGATCCATGCTCGTTCAACCGGTCCGTACTCACTGGTAACACAGCAGCCACTGGGTGGTAAAGCTCAGTTCGGTGGACAGCGTTTCGGAGAGATGGAGGTTTGGGCTCTTGAGGCTTATGGTGCTTCATACACACTGCAGGAGATTCTGACAGTTAAGTCTGATGATGTTGTAGGACGTGTTAAGACATACGAGGCTATTATCAAGGGCGACAATATACCAGCACCTGGTGTGCCTGAGTCATTCAAGGTACTTCTCAAGGAGTTCCAGGCTCTCGGACTTGATGTAAGAGTCGTAAGAGAGGAAGAGGACGAGGAAGGCAACAAGAAGATGGTTGAAGTTGATCTCAGCGAGACCATGGAAGCTTATGATTACAACACAAGTATCAAGAGACTTCTCAGCGACAGATCATCAGACAGAGACGATGATATGGATGAGAGCGATGCACCTGAGGTGTTCAGAGGCGATGACGCAGATGAGCTTCAGGCAAGCGGATTCTCAGAGGTTGATGAGAACGGCGATATAAGTGATATGGAAGACCTCGGCGATTCAGATTATATGGATAATAATGAGGAAGAATAAGAAAGGAGCTTTGTAAGATGCCAGAATACAATGTAGACAATGCAGAACAGGAAAAGTCATTGAACTTTGACGCAATAAAAATCGGACTTGCATCTCCTGAAAAGATAAGAGAATGGTCACATGGTGAGGTAAAGCGCCCTGAGACTATCAACTATAGAACACTTAAGCCTGAGAAGGACGGTCTGTTCTGTGAGAGAATATTTGGACCACAGAAGGACTGGGAGTGTAATTGTGGTAAGTACAAGAAGATCAGATTCAAGGGAATCGTGTGTGATAAGTGTGGAGTTGAGGTAACAAAGTCCAACGTTCGTAGAGAGCGTATGGGACATATTGAGCTCGCTGCTCCTGTATCACATATATGGTACTTCAAGGGAATCCCTAGCCGTATGGGACTGATCCTTGATATATCACCAAGAGTGCTTGAGAAGGTACTGTACTTCTCATCATATATAGTAACAGATCCAAAGGATACTCCGCTTGCTTACAAGCAGATCCTCAACGAGCAGGAATTCAGAGAGGCAGAGAAGGAGTATGGTTACGGTTCATTCGTTGCAGAGATGGGCGCAGAGGCTATACAGAAGCTTCTCAAGGCAATAGACCTTGATGCCGAGAGCGAAGAGCTTAAGAAAGAGCTTGAGACATGCAGCGGCCAGAAGCGTACAAGGATCATCAAGAGACTTGAGGTAATGGAGGCATTCAGAACATCAGAGAACAGGCCTGAGTGGATGATCATGAATGTAATACCTGTTATCCCACCAGATATCAGACCTATGGTACAGCTTGAAGGTGGAAGATTTGCAACATCAGACCTCAACGATCTGTACAGAAGAATCATCAACAGAAATAATCGTCTCCGCAGACTCCTTGATCTCGGTGCTCCTGAGATCATCGTGAGAAATGAGAAGAGAATGCTTCAGGAGGCAGTTGATGCACTTATAGATAACGGTAGACGTGGACGTGCGGTAACAGGTCCTGGTAACAGAGCACTTAAGTCACTTTCAGAGATGCTGAAAGGTAAGCAGGGACGTTTCCGTCAGAACCTTCTTGGTAAGCGAGTTGACTACTCAGGACGTTCAGTTATCGTAGTTGGACCAGAGCTTAAGATTTACCAGTGCGGTCTCCCTAAGGAGATGGCTATCGAGCTGTTCAAGCCATTCGTTATGAAGGAGCTTACAGCTACAGGTAAGGCAAACAATATCAAGCAGGCAAAGAAGATGGTAGAGAAGCTTGAGCCACAGGTTTGGGACATCCTTGAGGATGTCATCAAGGAGCATCCGGTTATGCTTAACCGTGCCCCTACACTTCACAGACTTGGAATCCAGGCATTTGAGCCAGTGCTTGTAGGCGGTAAGGCTATAAAGCTTCACCCACTCGTATGTACAGCCTTCAATGCCGATTTCGATGGAGACCAGATGGCTGTCCATCTTCCACTTACAGTAGAGGCACAGGCTGAGTGTAGATTCCTTCTGCTTTCACCTAACAACCTGCTGAAGCCATCAGATGGTGCACCTGTTGCCGTTCCTTCACAGGATATGGTACTTGGTATTTACTATCTGACAATGGAAAAGGAAGGCGAGATCGGAGAGGGAAGATATTTTAAGTCCAAGAATGAGGCAATACTTGCATATGAGAATGGTGGAATTACACTTCACACCAAGATCCATGTAAGAAGAACCGGTGAGTTCGAGGGTGAGGAAGTTACAGGTGTTATCGATACAACACTTGGAAAGCTCCTCTTCAATGAGATCATTCCACAGGATCTCGGATATGTAGACAGAACTGTTCGTGAGAACGCTCTGAAGCTTGAGATAGATTTCCATGTAGGAAAGAAGCAGCTCAAGCCAATTCTTGACAAGTGTATCAATACACACGGTGCAACAAAGACTGCAGAGGTTCTTGATGATGTCAAGGCAATAGGATATAAGTATTCAACAAGAAGTGCTATATCAGTATCTATTTCAGATATGAAGGTGCCTGATGAGAAGAAGGATATCCTTGAGGATGCACAGAAGCTCGTTGACCAGATCACCAAGAAGTTCAGACGTGGTCTTGTATCAGACGAGGAGAGATATCAGGCAGTAGTTAAGATCTGGGAGAAGGCAGATAAGCATCTGCAGGATCTCCTGTTCGCAGGTCTTGATAAATATAACAATATATTCATGATGGCTGATTCTGGAGCCCGTGGTTCTAATCAGCAGATCAAGCAGCTTGCAGGTATGCGAGGACTGATGGCAGATACAACAGGTAAGACCATTGAGCTCCCAATCAAGTCTAACTTCCGAGAGGGACTTGACGTTCTGGAGTATTTCATTTCAGCGCATGGTGCTCGTAAGGGTCTGTCAGATACAGCTCTTCGTACAGCCGATTCAGGATACCTGACAAGACGACTTGTAGATGTATCACAGGATCTTATAATCAGAGAGCCTGATTGTAGTATAGGAAGAGATTCAATTCCGGGTATGGTCATTGAGGCCTTCAGAGAGGGCAAGGAAATGATTGAGGAGTTCCAGGAGAGAATCACAGGACGTTACCTTGCAGAGTCTGTATATGATGCAGAGGGCAACATGCTTGTCAAGATAAATCATATGGTAACTCCTAAGAGAGCTGAGCTCATTGTTAAGAAGGGTGTCGATGCCAACGGCGTTCCATTCACCGTTAAGGATGACGATGGAAACGAAGTTGTAAGATCAGATGCAAAGCTTAAGATCAGAACAGTCCTCACATGTAAGTCACACCTCGGTGTGTGCGCAAAGTGCTACGGTGCGAACATGGCAACAGGAATGCCTGTACAGGTTGGTGAGTCAGTTGGAATTATCGCTGCACAGTCAATCGGTGAGCCTGGTACACAGCTTACAATGAGAACATTCCATACAGGTGGTGTTGCCGGTGGCGATATCACACAGGGTCTTCCAAGAGTTGAGGAGCTTTTCGAGGCCAGAAAGCCAAAGGGACTTGCGATCATTGCAGAATTTGGCGGAAAGGTACAGCTCCGTGACAACAAGAAGAAGAGAGAGGTTGTCATAACAAACGATGAGACAGGTGAGTCAAAGGCATATCTTATTCCTTATGGTTCACGTATCAGAGTTCTTGATGACCAGGTACTTGAGGCTGGTGATGAACTTACAGAGGGATCAGTTAATCCGCATGATATCCTTAAGATAAAGGGTGTTCGTGCAGTTCAGGATTACATGCTCCGTGAGGTTCAGAAGGTTTACAGACTTCAGGGTGTTGATATCAATGATAAGCACATTGAGATCATCGTAAGACAGATGCTTAAGAAGATCATAATTGATGAGCCGGGAGATTCAGATTATCTTCCAGGAACACAGGCAGATCTGCTTGAGTTTGAAGATACAAATGAGAAGCTTATCGCAGAGGGCAAGGAGCCTGCAACAGGAACACAGATAATGCTTGGTATAACAAAGGCATCACTTGCAACTGATTCATTTATGTCGGCTGCATCATTCCAGGAGACAACAAAGGTTCTTACAGATGCTGCGATCAAGAGTAAGGTTGATCCACTTATCGGACTTAAGGAAAACGTTATCATCGGAAAGCTTATACCTGCTGGTACAGGAATGAAGAGATATCGTTCAGTAAAGCTTGACACTGATATGGAAGAGCTTAACTTCTTTGATGAAGATGAGGATACAGATGATTACGAAGAGTTAGAGGATGTAAATTCAGAGGAGATCGTATTTGAGACCCTCGATTCAGCTGGAGATGCTGACGAAGAGTAATCACTCATTTGCTTGGATGTATATAAAAAAGTAGTGGCTGCGAAGCTGCTCGACATGAAGGATATAAGGGGAATCCGGGATATGTCAATTTCTCATAAAGGTATTCAGATATACCTGTGGGAAATAGAATATGCCGGATTTCTTTTTGGAAATATTTAGTAAGAAAGAAATGGAATAATATGGCTGCTGTAAAGAAAATCAATAAAGAAGGTATATTAGAAGCTGCGTATAACCTTGCCAGAAGAGAAGGAATTGCTGCAATAACAGCAAGAAAACTGGCAAAAGAGATTTCCTGTTCAACACAACCAATATATGAGAATTTTGTTGATATGGGAGCTGTTATAGAGATTACAACAGATCGTATAAATGAGGTTTATGGTTCCCTGAAGGAAAGCCTGCGTAAGAAAGAGAATGCTGATTATGTCAGCCAGACCGCCATTGTCTGTGAGTTTGCAGACAGTGAGAGGGTGTTGTTCAGACAGCTCGTTGCAGACAATGACTCGGGACATGGACTATTTAAGGATACCAGGACAGAGAAGATGTTAGTTGAGACACTTCACTGTGATGAGATTGTTGCAGATCAGATAAATGAGGAAATGCACAAATATATAATGGGTCAGGCGTTTCTTGTAAATGAAGGTTATACAGAATTTGATCAGACCAGACTGACAATGGAAACAGAGAGATTCTTTGAGTTCGTTAAGAAAATATTTGTCAAATAAATGCTTGACAGAGAAAATACTCGACTATATAATGATAAAGCATGCGTAAAAACATGCTTTATCATTTTTAATTTATATACAGGAGGTGAAAACATGCCAACATTTAACCAGTTAGTTAGAAAAGGAAGACAGACAGTAGAGAAGAAGTCAACTGCACCAGCTCTTCAGAGAAGTTTCAACTCACTCAAGAAGAAGCCAGTAGAGACAAGCTCACCACAGAAGAGAGGAGTTTGTACAGCAGTTAAGACAGCTACTCCTAAGAAGCCTAACTCAGCTCTTAGAAAGATCGCCAGAGTACGTCTTTCAAACGGAATCGAAGTAACAAGTTATATCCCAGGTGAGGGTCACAACCTTCAGGAGCATAGCGTTGTACTTATCCGTGGTGGAAGAGTAAAGGACTTACCAGGTACAAGATACCATATCATCAGAGGTACTCTTGATACTGCAGGTGTAGCAAAGAGACGTCAGGCTCGTTCAAAGTATGGTGCAAAGCGTCCTAAGGATGCAAAATAAAACATGCTAGAACGCAATTCTAATTTGTGCTGGTAAGGTCATGTTTTTATATAGATAATATTTTAGATAGAAACAATTAAGACAGATAACAGCACGAACACATTCCATATATAGAGAATGTGAGTACCGAAGATTTAATAAATAATTAAGGAGGGAAGAACCGTGCCACGTAAAGGACATATCGCAAAGAGAGACGTATTAGCGGATCCAATTTACAACAATAAGGTCGTTACAAAGCTTATCAACAACATTATGTTAGATGGTAAGAAGGGTGTAGCACAGAAGATCGTCTACGGTGCATTTGATCGTATCGCAGAAGAGACTGGTAAGCCTGCATTAGAGGTATTCGAAGAGGCTATGAACAACATCATGCCACTCCTCGAGGTTAAGGCTAGACGTATCGGTGGTGCAACATACCAGGTACCTATCGATGTAAGACCTGACAGAAGACAGGCTCTTGGACTTCGTTGGTTAACAGCTTTCTCACGTGCAAGAAGTGAGAAGACTATGGAAGAGAGACTTGCGAAGGAGATCATGGATGCAGCTAACAACACAGGTGCATCTGTAAAGAGAAAAGAAGACATGCACAAGATGGCAGAGGCAAACAAGGCATTCGCTCACTACAGATTCTAATTTTCTGTGTGAGAATGCATTTGCATGCATGCTTATGTGTATATGGGACACAATAGATGTGTTACGAAAATTAGCAAAAGGAGGACAATCCGTTGGCTGGAAGAGAATATCCATTGGACAGAACAAGAAACATTGGTATTATGGCTCATATCGATGCCGGTAAGACAACTCTTACAGAGCGTATCTTATACTATACTGGTGTTAACTATAAGATTGGTGATACTCATGACGGTACAGCTACCATGGACTGGATGGAGCAGGAGCAGGAGAGAGGTATAACAATTACTTCAGCTGCTACAACATGTCACTGGACACTTGAGGATCATCACAAACCAAAGGCTGGCGCGTTAGAGCACAGAATCAACATCATCGATACTCCGGGACACGTTGACTTCACTGTTGAGGTTGAGCGTTCACTTCGTGTACTTGACGGAGCTGTAGGTGTATTCGATGCTAAGGCTGGTGTAGAGCCTCAGTCAGAGAACGTATGGCGTCAGGCTGACACATACAATGTACCTCGTATGGCATTCATCAACAAGATGGATAAAATGGGTGCAGACTTTTTCTACTCAGTTCAGACAATCATTGATCGTCTGGGCAAGAATGCAATTCCAGTACAGATCCCTATCGGAAAAGAGTCAGACTTCATCGGTCTGATCGATCTGTTCGAGATGGAAGCATACTACTACAAAGATGATAAGGGCGAGGACATCGAGATCACAACTATCCCTGATGACCTTAAGGAGCTTGCAGACAAGTGGCATGAGAACCTTGTCGAGAAGATCTGCGAGTTAGATGACGACTTAATGATGATGTACCTTGAGGGCGAGGAGCCATCAATCGATGAGATGAAGAAGGTTCTTCGTAGAGCAACTATCGCATGTGAGGCAGTTCCTGTATTCCTTGGTTCAGCTTACAAGAACAAGGGTGTTCAGAAGATGCTTGACGGTGTTATCGAGTACATGCCAGCACCAACAGATATCCCTGATATCACAGGTGTTGATCCAGACGGTAACGAGGTTGTTCGTCATTCATCAGATGATGAGCCATTCTCAGCTCTTGCATTCAAGATCATGACAGATCCATTCGTTGGAAAACTTGCATTCTTCAGAGTTTACTCAGGTACACTGAACTCAGGTTCATATGTACTGAATGCAACAAAGGATAAGAAGGAGCGTGTAGGACGTATCGTACAGATGCATGCCAACGCTCGTAAAGAGATTGATAAGGTTTACTCAGGAGATATCGCAGCTGCTGTAGGTTTCAAGCTTACAACTACAGGTGACACAATCTGTGATGAGCAGCATCCAGTTATCCTTGAGTCAATGGAGTTCCCAGAGCCAGTTATCGAGCTTGCTATCGAGCCTAAGACCAAGAATGATCAGGGTAAGATGGGTGAGGCACTCGCAAAGCTTGCTGAGGAGGATCCTACATTCAAGGCTCATACAGACAAAGAGACAGGACAGACAATCATTGCCGGAATGGGTGAGCTTCACCTTGAGGTTATCGTTGATCGTCTTCTCCGTGAGTTCAAGGTTGAGGCAAACGTTGGTGCACCTCAGGTTGCTTACAAGGAGACATTCACAAAGCCAGTTGATATCGACAGCAAGTATGCTAAGCAGTCAGGTGGTCGTGGACAGTACGGTCATTGTAAGGTTAAGTTCGAGCCTATGGATCCTAACGGTGAGGAGACATTCAAGTTCGAGTCAACAGTTGTCGGTGGTGCTATTCCTAAGGAGTACATCCCAGCAGTTGGAGAGGGTATAGAAGAGGCAGCTAAGGCTGGTATCCTTGGTGGCTACCCAGTACTTGGTGTTTATGCTAACGTATACGATGGATCATACCATGAGGTCGATTCATCAGAGATGGCATTCCACATCGCTGGTTCTATGGCATTCAAGGAGGCTATGGCTAAGGCTGACCCAGTTCTCCTTGAGCCTATCATGAAGGTTGAGGTTACAATGCCAGAGGAGTACCTCGGCGATGTAATCGGAAGCTTAAATGCTAAGAGAGGCCAGATCGAGGGTATGGATGATATCGGCGGCGGTAAGATCGTCAGAGCATTCGTTCCACTTGCAGAGATGTTCGGATACTCAACAGAGCTTCGTTCATCAACACAGGGTCGTGGTAACTACTCAATGTTCTTTGAGAAGTACGCTCAGTGTCCAAAGAGCATCCAGGAGAAGGTTATCGCAGAGCATTCTAAGTAAGATTTGACGAAGGACATTTTCCTGGTCTTTTAGGTCATATAAATAAAAAATTATATATGCTGGCAGGTTAAAGATTACATATCGTTAGCCTGCTGGTATAAAGAGATAAAAAATGGTTGAAAATCTCTAGTATTTTCTATATAATGATTTTTAACCGAGTAACCCGCGTGGGGTATAATTTTTAAGGAGGATTTTATATCATGGCAAAGGAAAAGTTTAATAGAAGTAAGCCACATTGTAACATCGGTACAATCGGACACGTAGATCACGGTAAGACTACTCTTACAGCTGCTATCACAAAGGTTCTTTCAGAGAGAGTTGCTGGTAACACAGCTACAGATTTCGAGAACATTGATAAGGCTCCAGAGGAGAGAGAAAGAGGTATCACTATCTCTACAGCTCACGTTGAGTACGAGACAGAGCACAGACATTACGCACACGTTGACTGTCCAGGACATGCTGACTACGTTAAGAACATGATCACTGGTGCAGCTCAGATGGATGGTGCTATCCTTGTTGTTGCTGCTACTGATGGTGTTATGGCTCAGACAAAGGAGCATATCCTTCTTTCACGTCAGGTTGGTGTTCCTTACATCGTTGTATTCCTTAACAAGTGTGATATGGTAGACGATGAGGAGCTTATCGAGCTCGTTGAGATGGAAGTTACAGAGCAGCTTGAGGAGTACGGATTCAATGATTGTCCTATCGTTAAGGGTTCAGCTCTTAAGGCTCTTGAGGATCCAATGGGACCTTGGGGAGACAAGATCATGGAGCTTATGGATACAGTTGATTCATACATTCCAGATCCACAGAGAGATACAGATAAGCCATTCATCATGCCTGTAGAGGACGTATTCACAATCACAGGTCGTGGTACAGTTGCTACTGGTAGAGTAGAGGCTGGTGTAATTCACCTCAATGATGAAGTTGAGATCGTTGGTATCAAGCCAGAGATCCAGAAGACAACAGTAACAGGTATCGAGATGTTCAGAAAGCTCCTTGACGAAGGTCAGGCTGGTGATAACATCGGTGCCCTTCTTCGTGGTATCAAGAGAGAGGATATCGTAAGAGGACAGGTTCTTTGTAAGCCAGGTTCAATTACATGTCATACAAAGTTCACAGCACAGGTTTACGTTCTGACAAAGGACGAGGGTGGTCGTCATACACCATTCTTCAACAACTATCGTCCACAGTTCTACTTCAGAACAACAGACGTTACAGGTGTATGTAACCTTCCAGCTGGTACAGAGATGTGCATGCCTGGTGATAACGTAGAGATGACAATCGAGCTCATCCACCCAATCGCTATGAGCCAGGGTCTTACATTCGCTATCCGTGAGGGTGGTAGAACTGTAGGTTCAGGAAGAGTTGCTACTATCATCGAGTAATCGCTGATAAACCGCATAAATAAAGGATTTTCAGACCTTCGAGGGTTCGCCCTCGGAGGTCTTTTTTTCTGCCTGAAAATGGTTTTTGACCCTATTTTGACCCTATTTTAGAGCAAAAAATAAGCTCTGACCCTACAAATGACATAAAAATCTCAGAGGGAAGATCTAAGGATAGAAGATTTACAGATAGGATATTAAGGGTACAGGGGATAAAATATTTTGACATACACGTAGATGCGAGTTAATATGAATACAGAAAAAGGTGCTACCGATAGATGGTTAGCCCACATATTTTTTGATTACAAGAGTAATCGTTCAGTTTGTGAGTCTGGGGCGGTTACTTTTGTGGTTTATTACTATCTTTACCGAATGTGTATCCGGCACAAAAGCAGGTGATGCCGAAGCCAACTACTGCAATGAAATCCATGATACTCATTGGCCTAGCCCTCCTTTCCAATTCTTCCTGTAAAAGGTTTCTATGTAATCAGAGGGGGCTGAGTGCCGGTGGCATTCGTTTAGCACCGACCGTAACGGAGTGTAGACCACAGTCCCTCTGGTGAAGGACTAACCGCCTACCGTTATGGTAGCACACATGTCCCGATTGTAGCATCCTGTAATTATGAGGGCAACACGGAAAAGTTGAAAACGTCGAAAAATAAAAAACGTTATAGAAACTTTAAATAATGTTCAAACACAATTAGAAACTTTAGTTAAAGAAACTCATAAAGCAATTATAGATACTCGAGTAGCATTTGAAAAAACAGATAAGGATAATATTAAGTTTTGGAAAGGATAGCGACATGCGAAAAAAAAGTGCATTATTTTTGATTTGTTGTCTTATTATATGTTTAGTAGGGTGTGGTGAAAAAATAAAAACAGAACATTCACAGAAGAATTCTCAAGTAGAATTAACAAGTAGACAGAAGAAAATATTAAAGGAAGCGGGATTGTCTACCAATTATGATGATTTGTTATCTTCACAGAGGATTGCAATCAAAAGAATTGAGGAGTTATATAAGTATTTAGATAGTGAATATGATGAAGAATTTATTTATGAAGGTTATATTGCGCCAAACTCGCTACAAGATGAACAATTAATAGTTTATCCCCAAGGACTAACAGAAAGTGATATTGTAACAGTAACGGTTTCTAAGATAGATGATAAAGAGATTATAACTGATGATTATTTGAATCTATTATTAAGAGATGATTATGAATCATATATAAAAAATATTATAGTAAAATTAGTTAATTCAGAAAATGTAAAAGTATATTCAGAGATAACTGAAGTTAAAGATAAGAATAATTCGGAATATGATAACAATGTTTCTGCAATGAATAAAATCTTTATTCTCAACACAGATGATAATAAAGAAATGCTTGACAAGCTTAATAAGAAATACAAAGAAAGTTTAGAATCTCATAAACTGTATAGTGTTAATAAGTTTTATATAATGGAAGAAAATGCATTTGAAAAAATAACCAAGTATAATTATGATGAGTACTTGAATGACGATAATATAGTAGCAAAATTTAGATGTAGTTTATCTGAATAAGGATGTGGGTGCTGGATGATGTTGACAGATGAGGAATTACAGCTACTAGAGCAATTAACTTATTTAAATAATGATGTTGCTAAGGCTGCCTGAATAATTCGTGAATTTACGTGTGAGATATATGATGCTATTATGAAAGTTGCTGATAAGATAACAACATCCACAATATCTGTTTCGGATTGGTCGAATTATTCTGGGGAGGAATGGTATTCATCATTACTTATTTCATCGGCAGTTAGGGCGATTAACGCGTATTTTTAAAAAATTGGATCGTTAAATAATAAATGTAAAGCAGATATAAAAATGATTTTTGATTCTGCTGGAGTTATAATAGCTAATTATTATTTATATAGAAGAGACGCAATATAGAAGAAAAACAATAATATAATACGTATAGATCTATAATATGGCTGGGGTATTTATCGGCTGCTGATAATAGTTGACTACGACAATAAAAATGTCGTGGTCAACTATATTTTTATGTATTGAACTTAAAATGATAAAAAAGACTAAACCTGATTTAGTGATCTGGTGCATTTACATATTTGCTGGAAATAGCCAATTCCCGCAATGCGTCCTGTAAAAAACACTCGAAAAACACTATTCTGTCAATGAAAGGAGGCAACAGATATGGATCAGAAAAAGGTAGGTTCGTTTTTAAGAGAACTGAGAAAGGAAAAACAGCTTACCCAGGAACAACTTGCAGAGCAATTTGGAGTAACAAACCGCAGTGTGTCAAGGTGGGAGACAGGCAGCAACATGCCGGATCTCAGTATTTTGGTGGAGCTGGCAGATTTCTATGATGTTGATATCAGGGATATCATTGATGGAGAAAGGAAGGGTGAGGACATGAATAAGGAAGAGAAAGAGAGATTGCAGCTTGTAGCGGATTATGCAGAAACTGAGAAGAATACATTGTTGATGAGGTTGCGTATATTCAGCATAGTGGGGTTGATTTCACTGATTGCAGGACTGACGATGATGGTGATCAGCAGAGATAACAATCTTCCAGTCTATGATTATTTGATGGGGGCGCTTATGGGAGTTGCTATAGGTGCGTTGCTGGTTGCGGTGTTCTATTCAACCGGAGTTTTAGAAAACATGAGGAAGCGGAAAAGAACGCTTATGAAAGTGCTTTTGGTAATAAGCATATTATTCCTGCTTGGAACATTCATCGCGGCAATCATAGCATCGTTATGATATAATGAGCGCAAGTGAGCCAACATGCTTGCATGATTGGCGAGCGGCGAATTGGATCATGATAGTTGCGACAGCAACGGAAAGCACCGTAGGTGCGAATCATGATATAATATAATGAAGCACGCTGATGCGTGCGCAGGTCATCGCGCTCACGCACGACGACATATGATATACTAGTTAATTGTTAGATGGGGATAACAAGGAGTAGTAGATTATGAAAAAGAAAGTCAACGTAAAAGGAAATATCAGAAGGATGGCATTGCTTGTTACGGGATGTGTAGTCATGGGGGGCATGGCTGCGTCTCAGACCGGGGGAAATATGGCATATGCCATGACGAAGGAAGAGGCTGAGCGTCAGAAGGATGATGCCAGTGAAAACGAGAAGAATGCCAAGGATGTTCTGGATTCTCTGGAGGAACAGCAGAACAAGATCGTTCAGGACGTTGCGGATCTGGATGCCAAGATGACATCCGTCCAGACTCAGATAACGAGCCTGCAGGAGCAGACAGATGAGCTCCAGACGGAGATAGACACAACTCAGAAAAGTCTGGATGAAGCTCAGAAGGCAGAGGATGAGCAGTATGAGGCGATGAAGCAGAGAATACAGTATCTGTATGAGGAGGGGGAGACGGAATATGTCGATGCCCTGCTCACATCCATATCATTCAGCGATCTTCTGAACAAATCAGAGTATATAGACCAGATATCGGAATACGATCAGAGGCAGCTTGCAAAGCTGATCAAGACCAAGACAGATATTGCCAATTATGAGGCGCAGCTTGAATCTGACCTCAGACAGGTTGAGTCGGTCAAGACGGATCTGGAGAGTAACGAGGCTGAACTGCAGACCCTTATAGATCAGAAGCAGGAAGAGATCACCAGATATGATGGTGATATAGAAGCCCAGAAGTCGTTGATGAACAAGTTCACTGTGGCCCGTGAGGAAGCCGAGAGACGTATTGCGGAGATATCCAGACAGGAGATGGGCAAGGCAAATGCAAATGGTACGGGTGTGTATACGAAGGATGGAAAGGTATACGACACCTCCAAATATAAGGGCAAATTCATGTGGCCGGTATCGACCGGAGGTGTTATCACGGATGAATTTGGTTACCGAGATGCTCCTACAGCGGGAGCAAGTACATATCATCAGGGACTTGATATAGGCTGTGATTATGGAACAGATATTGTTGCGGCGGAGGCCGGCACAGTTGTGATGTCCTGCTACAATGGCGGTGGTGGCAACATGGTCATGATCAGCCACGGCGGCGGAATATGTACGGTATATATGCACAACTCACAGCTCTGTGTAAATGTTGGCGACAAGGTTGTGAAAGGTCAGGTCATAGCAAAGGCAGGAAGTACGGGTGTGTCGACAGGTCCGCATTGCCATTTTGGCGTGTCGATAGACGGAACGTATGTCAATCCGCATGACTTCCTTGGACAGTAGACCGGGCAGGGGATATGGAGAGATTCAGGTATTTGATGGCAATACAAGGTTAGGAGATAATGATATGAGGAAAATGTTGAAGAAGACAGTAGTGACAGCGGTGCTGGCAAGTACGGTGATCGGTCTGACGGGCTGCGGTACATCAGGTGTGTTCAGTGGCACACTCAGCGGCAAAACCGGCAGTTCCACCAAGATAACCTATGATGGCAATCTGTTGGATGCGGACGTACTTGACAAGACAGCGAAGATCGAGAGTATCATAGACAATTATTATTACAATGATATTGACGATGATACGATCAGGGAGGGCATATACAAGGGTATAATGGAATCCCTTGACGATCCGTATGCACAGTATTACACCAAGGAAGAATATGCCAAGCTGCAGGAGGATGATTCAGGTGAGTATGCCGGAATCGGAGTTACGGTCAGCAAGGATGAGGATACGGGATATGTCCGTGCGGTAAATATCCTTGATGGTGCACCGGCTGAGAAGGTGGATATACAGCCTGATGACATTATTGTACAGATAGACGATCACGAGATCACTACAGACGATGATCTTGACTACCTCGTATCACTCATAAGAGGCGATGCTGGAACTGATGTTACGCTGAAGATATACAGGGAGCGTGATAAGGCTTACCACGATGTCACCATCACCAGGGAGATCGTTGAGTACAGCACGGTATCATCATTTATGATAGACGACAAGATTGGATATGTGAGGATCACACAGTTCATAGACAACACAGACGAGCTTTTCCAGAAGGCAGTTGAGGAGCTCAAGAATGAGGGCATGCAGGCACTGATGATCGATGTCAGAAGTGATCCGGGTGGAATGCTTACCACGGTCGTAAACATTTGCGACTATCTGCTCCCAGAGGGAACCATAGTGTCCATCAAGGACAAGACCGGCAAGGTTGTGGAAGAGTATAAGTCAACGGATGATGAATACCTTGATATGCCTATGGTGGTTCTTACAAATGAGTACAGCGCCAGTGCGTCAGAGATATTGACATCCGCTCTGAAGGAGTTCGGAGCAGCGACGGTTGTTGGAAAGAATACCTATGGTAAGGGAATCGTACAGAGCGTTATACCGCTTGGCGATGGCACTGCGATCAAGCTCACAACACAGAAGTATTTCACACATGACGGCAACGATATCCACAAGAAGGGGGTAGCCCCTGACATTGAAGTGGACCTTCCAGACGATTACACCTACGAGGACTTCCAGGGCAAGAATGACAGCCAATACCAGAAGGGTATTGAGGTTCTGAAGGAGAAGCTGAAGTAGGCGCGCGTATACATTGAAAATGTATACATGGAGCTTTTGAGTGATATGGTATAATTAGCAGTGTGGAAGTTACAGCTTTGGGGAGTTCATAACCCAAATGCAACCGTGTAGCTGATGGGCGGTGTTATATGTTATGTATAATAGGTAACGAATCAGTGATAAATATCGTGTTGTATATGTAATTTGCATAAATAATCAAAACAACATAATTTTTAGATAATATGCAGCACAAAAGTGCTGCATATTGTGTTATACTAGGAAATGTTCAGAAATCTGTTATAGGTAAATAAAAGGCAACAAAGGAGATATACATGGATAAGGAACTGATTATCGTATTGGACTTTGGCGGACAGTACAACCAGCTGATCGCCAGACGTGTAAGAGAGTGTAATGTATATGCCGAAGTACATCCGTACACATTGCCGCTGGAGAAGATTAAGGAGATGAATCCTAAGGGAATCATCTTTACCGGCGGACCAAACAGCGTATACAAAGACGATTCACCTAGCTGCAGCAAGGAGATATTCGAACTGGGTATTCCTATTCTCGGAATATGTTATGGTTCACAGCTCATGGCTCATCTGCTGGGCGGCAAGGTCAGCACGGCCCCTGTCAGCGAGTATGGAAGAACAGAGGTAGAGGTTGACAAGACATCCAAGCTGTTTGCAGATGTGAATGACAAGACCATCTGCTGGATGAGTCACACAGACTATATTGCAGAGGTACCAGAGGGCTTCAAGAAGACAGCTTACACTCCTGTATGCCCAGTGGCAGCCATGGAGAATGCTGAGAAGAAGCTGTATGCGACTCAGTTCCACCCAGAGGTTATGCACACCGAGGAAGGCATGAAGATGCTTCGAGCATTTGTCATGGATGTATGCCAGTGTGCAGGCGACTGGAGGATGGATTCATTTGTAAAAGATACTATAGAGAGCCTGCGTGCCAAGATAGGCGATGGCAAGGTGTTGTGCGCCCTGTCAGGCGGTGTGGACTCATCAGTAGCTGCAGTTCTCCTGTCCAAGGCGATAGGCAAGCAGCTCACATGTGTGTTTGTAGACCACGGTCTTCTCCGTAAGAACGAGGGCGACGAAGTTGAGGCGGTATTTGGCCCGGACGGCCCATATGACCTGAACTTCATCAGAGTAAATGCGCAGGACAGATTCTACAGCAAGCTTGCCGGAGTAACCGAGCCTGAGGCAAAGAGAAAGATAATAGGCGAGGAATTCATCCGTGTATTCGAGGAGGAGGCCAAGAAGATCGGTGCCGTTGACTTCCTCGTACAGGGAACTATATATCCTGATGTCATCGAGTCGGGCCTTGACAAGTCGGCAGTCATCAAGTCCCACCACAACGTAGGCGGACTTCCTGACTATGTAGATTTCAAGGAGATCGTAGAGCCACTTCGTCTCCTCTTCAAGGATGAGGTCCGCAAGGCTGGTCTTGAGCTTGGAATCCCAGAGTACCTGGTATTCCGTCAGCCATTCCCAGGCCCAGGCCTTGGAATCAGAATCATCGGAGAGGTCACAGCCGAGAAGGTCAAGATCGTTCAGGATGCTGACGCCATCTACCGTGAGGAGATCGCAAAGGCAGGACTCGACAGAAGTCTCGGTCAGTACTTCGCAGCCCTGACCAACATGCGTTCAGTTGGCTGTATGGGAGATTTCAGAACCTACGATTATGCTGTAGCACTCCGTGCTGTAAACACAACAGACTTCATGACAGCTGATTGTTCAGAGATACCATTTGAGGTGCTTCAGAAGGTTATGAACAGAATCATCAATGAGGTCAAGGGTGTTAATAGGGTAATGTATGATTTGACCAGTAAGCCACCTGGAACGATTGAGTTTGAATAACGGATTAAAATGCCGAAAGCCTGTATTTATGCGGGCTTTCGGCATTTGTTTTATCAAATGGCTCTAGTTTGGCTCTATTTGTGGGCGGGATAAGGGTTGCGAAAGCACTGAAGGAGAAATAAAGGCATAATGGTAAGGAAAAAGTGATATATGCATCTTGGAAGCACAGCAATACTGAAAATTATAAGTTCAGCTGGAACAAAAAGTATGTTATGTACTGGAGAATTCCGGGTATCTGTGGGGGGAATTGCGGGAAAAAAGGGAAAAGCGTATAATGCAAGAAAATAATGTTTTCACAGTGTAAAATAGAGGAGAGAACTATCATGCAGAAAATACTGATTGTAGAAGATGATACAAATATCAATAATCTGCTTCAGGAAGCGTTATCCAAAGCAGGCTATTCCTGTGAGCAGGCGTTTTCCGGAACTGAGGCAAAGCTGCTTTTGAATATGCAGGAGCATAGCTATGCACTGGTGTTGCTGGATTTGATGTTGCCGGGAATTACAGGAGAAGCAGTTCTGGAGGAAATACGGAAAAAGGGAAATCTTTCGGTTATTGTTTTGACTGCGAAAGATAGCTTGGATGAAAAGGTAAAGGTTTTAACTAGTGGGGCTGATGATTATATAACGAAACCTTTTGAAATCAGAGAGGTACTGGCAAGAATTCAGGTACAGCTTCGTCATACAGAAGAAAAGGAAATAAAAGAGTCTAACCTTTCGTTCAGAGAGATGGTATTGAACAAAGCTACTTTTCAGGTCAGCATTGGTGGAAAAATACTTCCTAAGATAACAAGACAGGAGTTTGCGATTTTAGAATTACTGCTCAGAAATCCGAAGCAGGTTTTCAGTAAAGAGGACATTTTTGAATATGCGTGGGACGAACCATATATGGGTGAAACAAAAACTCTGGATGTACATATAAGCAATATTCGTAAAAAGATAAAAACAGTTACATCTGAGGAATATATTGAAACAGTCTGGGGAATCGGTTATCGTCTTCATCTATAATCTTTACTCTTTTTTTACTATTTATTTGCGTTTGATTAGGATTATTCCTTTATGATAAATGCAGATAAGAAAAAGGAGATGAAAAACTTGAGCGAAATGTTATTGGAAACAAGAAATTTGACTAAGCAATATGGACACCATAAAGCTGTGGACAGTGTCAATATGCATATTAAAAAAGGCGCTATTTATGGTTTTATCGGTCGGAATGGAGCTGGGAAGACAACTTGTCTGAAGATGATCAGTGGACTTTCCAAGCCAACTTGTGGAGAAATCGAGATGTTCGGATACAAGGGAAAGGATTTGCAAAAAGTTCGATCACGGATAGGATGTCTGATTGAGGCACCGGGACTTTATGGAAATATGACTGCATATGAAAATCTGAATATCAAATGCAAGCTGTTTGGAATAAAGAAAAAAAGTTATATTGAAGAAATATTGAGAATTATCGGTCTGGAGGATGTGGGAAAGAAAAAAACAAAACATTTTTCACTTGGAATGAAACAGCGTTTGGGAATTGGTCTTGCTTTGGTTGGAGACCCAGATTTATTAGTTCTTGATGAGCCAATCAATGGATTGGATCCACAGGGTATTGCAGAGATCCGGAATACGATTCAGAGACTTCAGAAAGAGAAGAATATGACAATATGCATTTCCAGTCATATTCTTGAGGAATTATCAAAGATTGCTACTGATTATGGAATTATTCATAATGGAAGTTTATTACAGGAAATTACAAGAGAAGAGTTAATAAGAAGATGCAGTGAACGGATAGAGTTGACATTGGATCATCCGAAACAGGCGATTCCGGTGCTGGATTCTATGGGATTTACCAACTATCAGGTAACAGATAAAGAGCATATTCATATTTTTGAACGATTGAATGAAAGTGCAGCGTTGAATATGGAACTTGCAAAGTCAGGAATTCCGGTAAAAGGGATTTCCATAACCAGTGAAGAACTGGAAACTTATTTCCTGAATCTGACGGGAGGTGCGGATCATGCTTAATATAATAAAAATGGATTTATACCGGATGCTTAAAACCAAAAGTATGTATGTAATCTGGATCGTACTGGCAGCAATATTATTGATTACAACATCTTTATGCAAGACAGATTATGAGCTTTTGACTGAAAAGGATGCCATGAAACAGGAGCAGGTTACTGAACCTACTGTGGATAATATTAATGTGGGAATGATGGTAACGCTGCCTACGGAGCCGGGAGAAAAGGTGACGGTATATGATATCTTTTTTGCCAATTCCCAAGGAAAATTGTATGCACTGATTTTGGTGATTTTTACTGTTCTGTTTTCAACAGCGGATATCAGTAGCGGATATATTAAGAATATAGGAGGTCAGGTTAGAAATAGAGAAACTCTGATTTTTTCCAGGGCAATTGCCTTGGCTGTCTTTACGGTACTGACAATGGCAGGTGCATTCTTATTTCAGGCAGCGGCGAATGGTATTGTTTTCGGGGAATTGGAATGGGGAAATACAAAGGCAATTTTATCTTATTTTGTGACTGAACTGGCTCTTCATTATGCACTTGTGCTGATTTGTATGGCGATTGCAATTATTTTGAAAAATAATGTAATCAGCATGGTCATTGCTGTCTGTCTTAGCATGAATGTAATGACCATTGTGTATGGGATGATCAATAGTGCTATTCAAAAAATAGGAATTCAGAATTTCCAGATTTATAAGTATACGATAACAGGAAAATTATCACTGCTTCCTATGAATCCGAGTGGAAATGAGTGTTTGGCGGCATTTGGTGTGGCAATAGTGTTCATCGTTATGATGATATCAGTAAGCAGCGTTGTTTTTCAAAAGAGGGATATTTAACGGATGTATATCGTAATTGGGATATTAGCAGGAATTATTATCTTACAATTTATTATTATGTGGAAATACCAGCGGCAGGTGAAAGACATCTGCCGCCAATTGGCGTTTATGATGAAACATGACAGTAACATGTTGATTAACCATGAATTTGATGTGGGTGGAATAGGAAAGCTTTCTGACAAGTTGAATGAGCTTCTGGAACTGCGAAGAAAAGAGAAGCAGCATTATCAGGAGAAAGAAGCTCTGATTGCGGACACCTATACAAATCTTTCTCATGATATCCGCACACCACTGACATCTTTGGACGGATATTTCCAGCTAATGGAAGAATGTGAAAATATAGAGGATCAGAAACGTTATTTAAGCATTATCCACGAAAGAATTCATAGTCTGAATGAAATGTTGGAAGAACTTTTTATGTTTACAAAGTTAAAAAACGAATCTTACAGTTTGGAATTGACATTGTGCTGTATGAACCGGATTTTGAAAGAAACAGTTTTTTCATACTATGATGAATGGGTAAGAATGGAAATTCAGCCGGATATTCAGATTACGGAAGAACAGTTGTATATACATGGAAACAGGCAGGGACTCCGCCGTGTTATCCAGAATGTGATAAAAAATGGGCTGGATCATGGAGAAAAGAAGATTAGCATTGTGTTGGAACGTGATCAAAATCAGGCGGTGCTTAGAATCAGCAATCAGGTTACACATCCAGAACAGATTAATATAGATCAGGTATTTGAGCGATTTTATAAAGCAGATGTTGCCAGAAGTAAAACATCTACTGGATTGGGACTATCTATTGCAAAGGAGTTGGTTAGTCGGATGGATGGAGAGATTGAAGCAAAAATAGAAAAAAAAGAGTTTATTGTTGAAATGAACTTTCCGATTGTAACCGATGCTAAATAGTATTTTGCGACGTAGAGGGAGATAATCAATAATTTTTATTTATCCTTGTAGAAGCATTAGCTCTTATGTTAGGATACTATCTAAGGAAAGTACCCATGACAGGGTGGTAGCCTCCCGAGTTTTTTGATACCGGGTAACCGGAATACATAGAAAGGGAGGTGGCGCCGATGACGGCTTATGAGATCATTTCGATTTTCATTGATATGCTGCAAACTGTCAGCATACTCTTCTTCTGAATATTCATCTTTAGCATTTATCATAT
>OIXQ01000039.1_pt1 | contig 93940 bp, 86 predicted proteins | sample 1587791 | NCBI WGS metagenome assembly OIXQ01 (sample SAMN03283273) | human gut metagenome | biome: human-associated habitat; material: feces | host: Homo sapiens | place: Peru | collected 2012
ATGCTTAGATTCTTGCTTTTTTCTTGCGATTACATTGATAATTTACTTCTACACCACACCTCTTTAAAAATCAATAAAGCCGGTACTGGATATCAAAATCCCGCACTGGCTTTATCTTCTCTTATCTTCGATTCGTGTGAATCGTTTCATATTATTGAGTTTTTAATGCTTCATTGATTATTTTTCTTTTGTTAATCTCTCCATGATAATATAATTCACTATACTCCGGATGCTGTTTCTCCGCCCATTGCTCTGCATACTGATTCAATAAGTCCGCAACGCAAGAAACCATCTTGTGATGGGCACCAAGAATAGAATCTTCTTTATCTCGTCTTATATGTTTAAGTGTTTTCTGATTATCATCATCCATCAGACATTTCATGATGGGGTCATCCATCGACACATCTTTTACGGCTTTTTCGCAAGCCTCTATCTTCTTATCTATATCATGCAACTCTACAAGTCTGCTTGCATAAGCCATAAAAGCCATAGGAATTGCAGTAAATGGTATGTCATACAAAAGTTCAGACCACCATTCTATAACAGAGAATCCGCTAGACTCTATTTCATCCTGATGCCTCTCAACAAGATTAACAACAGCCTTTTCCGAAAGCCCCGTTTTATTGCATATATCTCGTACATCAAGATCTGCTGTCATAATCTCTGACCTACCATATAAATAGTCATATGAACAGTCAAAAATAGTACTATATGCATACATGTACCTGCTATTAACTTCATAAGCATCCTCGGTATTCAAATGTATCTGTATATTTTTCATTATATTTTTTAGCGGATCATCAGGATTTTTCTTTTGTGTTTTTCTTATTGTAATTGCGTTTTTACATTCCGCATTTTCATACAAAGCATCTGCCAATTCTCTCGTATCTTCTATTCCTTTTTCAATGGCAACCTTGACAAGCCTGTATGAGAATCCTTTGTACTCATCTAATGGTTTCCCCTTCAAAAACATATAAATACCTCCGAAAGCGCAAGCGAATTATTGTTCGTTTCTAAGCAATTAATTATTCTCAAAAGATTTGTTAAACGAATTATTATTCTTTACTTTAGAATAGCACGGATATATGATTTATACAACAAGGAACAAACATTTTCATTCCAAAGGAGGAAACAATTATGAACAGTACAGCAACCCAGATAGCAAAGATAATCTCTACACCTAACCCTTCAGCACCTATCACAACTCACGCCCTAGCAGAACTTGGTAACGGCAGTATGCAGAACGGTCTCCGAAGAATCATCAGCTATTTCGCAGCCGAGTCTGCATCCAAATTAAGGCTCGGAAGAATCCAGGGTGGCCTTGTTGGTGTAATCGGCACCGCTGTCGTAGCCAGAGGAATTGCTTTCATATACCAAGAAACACAGAAAAAGCAATTAGAAACAGAGGGCAAGATTATCCTTAACACCCTTCAGAAGTCTGCAAACGAAAATACTATTATTGTAGAGAAAACTCCCTCCGATAATGTGACCGAAGAGTCTGATACCGATAACAACACCCCTTCCGAAGAATAATCTCCATATAAACGCCTCATAGTGAGTACATAGACCATTTCTGTATTTTCTGCCATAATCAGTATATCACTACAGAGAGCCTAAAAAGTTTAGGCTAAACTTTTTAGATACATGAGGAAGGGATGCTGATGAATATTAAAACCGCTCTAGTTGCATGGAATTGCAGACTCCGTGAGTGAGCAGGCATGATCCAGGATTGTAAGAGACATCCTGAAGCAGTCTCTTTGCTTTTTTTAATCAAGATCCGCTTTTGCTTTAAAAAGAATGATATATTCTGGTCTTAAAACAGAAAGTCCATTTCTCACTTCTTTTCCATTGAAATGTATCTAATCCTTTGACCATACATATTCCTCCAACATCTCATTAATAGAAATATCTACCCGCTCCTCTTCTTGCTCTTCTCCTGTAAGTGACAACACTACACTCAAAGGATCCTGCAATCCTTTTCCTGAAAAATCAATAAAATATCCCAGTTCCAAAACAACACAGCCAATTTCTTCCAATTCACTCACTTGTTTTTCCACTTTTACTCCACTATCTTTCAGTTCTTTCTTCGTTACTGCATAAGTAGGATAAACATTATCTGACAAAAGAGAATACTCACACAAAGCAGAAATACCTGCTTTCTTTTCAAGTTTCATATCTTTTCTCAATATAAATCTTCGAATCACTGGATTTCTTAACACACTCTCAATCTGCTGCCATAATTGTTTTCTGTCATCCGGAATATTGATAACTCTTGATTTACCTTTCATGCCCAACACATCAATATTTAAATACTCGAGTTCATCAAAACACCGGCTTGCAGATTTTGTTGACACTCCCATTCGTTTCGCTGCATCAGATACTTTCACTTCATTCCATCGTTCATAAATAGCCATCAGAAGCATTTTTTGCGTCAAAAATGAAATCAAATGAACTGGTGCCAATTCTCTTTCATTTTCCTTACTCAATAAATATCCAATAAACGGGAGAAATACTTGCTTTCCGTCTATTACAAAAGGAATTCCTTCTTCTATCAATTTTTCTTTTATATAAAATGTAATTCGATCAAGAAAATATGTTATTTGATTTTTCTAGTAATATATGCTTACATAAAATCCAATAAAAAAGACGTAAGAGTCATCCCACTCCTTTTGCCAGAGAAAGCCACCAATAAAATAGGGGCAAGCACTAATACGTGCCCACCCCTACGATGCTTAGCAATCTGTTATTACTTTTCTGTTATAAATGTATTATATATTGCCTTTATGGCTGTCTCAAAATCACTGTTCTTTACTCCGATTATGATATTCAGCTCTGATGAACCCTGGTCTATCATCTTTATATTGATACCTTCCTTTGCAAGTGCGCTGAACAATTTTCCTGCTGTACCACTTGCTGACTTCATTCCACGGCCTACAACAGCTATAAGTGCAAGTCCTGACTCAATCTCAACTGAATCCGGCTCTGCAAGTCTATGGATGGCAGATATAACTCTCTGCTCCTTGTGTACGAATTCATCAGCATGAACTACGATAGTCATCGTGTCAATACCTGATGGCATATGCTCAAATGAGATATCATTCTCCTCAAATGCCTGAAGCACCTTCCTTCCAAATCCTATCTCTGAATTCATCATAGCCTTTGTAATAAAGATTGTACAGAAATCCTTCTTACCTGCAATACCTGTTACAACATAATCCTGCTTCTGGCAGGTACTCTCAACGATCCATGTTCCTGCGTCCTCAGGAGCATTTGTGTTGCGGATATTGATCGGGATACCACAGTGGCGTACAGGGAATATCGCATCCTCATGGAGAACTGATGCACCCATGTATGAAAGCTCACGAAGCTCTCTGTAAGTAATATATTTGATTGGCTTTGGATCTGGGACAATACGTGGGTCAGCTACAAGGAAGCCTGAGACATCTGTCCAGTTCTCATATACATCGGCTCTGCTTGCCTGTGCGACGATCGAGCCTGTTACATCTGAACCGCCCCTGGAAAAGGTCTTTACCTTGCCATCCTTGCCAAGTCCATAGAATCCTGGAACAACCGCATGCTGTGCCTTGGCAAGTCTCTCACCAAGTACCTTCTCCGTCTTATAGCTATTGAGATTGCCCTCTGCATTGAAAAAGATAACCTCTGCAGCATCTATAAACTCAAAGCCAAGATATGCAGCCATAATCTTACCATTGAGGAACTCTCCTCTTGATGCTACATAGTCCAGTGTGCACATTGAGTCCGGATTGGTAAGATCCTCCAACTGCTTTGTAATCTCCTCAAAATCCTTATCAAGTGAAAAATCCTTAATCTCAAGGCCTGTTATTATCTCATCATATCTGGCCTTGATCGCCTTCACTTCCTCTGTGAAATCATTCCCTGCCTTCGCAGTTTCATACACATGAAGGAGCATATCTGTTACCTTTGTATCATCTGAAAATCTCTTTCCAGGTGCAGAAGGAACAACGTATACACGGCTCTCATCTGCTGTGATGATTGCTCCAACTTTTTTAAACTGCTCTGCACTTGCCAATGAACTTCCGCCAAATTTTACTACCTTTTTCATAATTCCATTATTTCCTTTGCCATATTCTTATTTGAATGTCTTTCTTCATTTTAAGATTCGCTGGCGAATCTTGCCGCAAGCTGCCAGTCAGCTCTGCTGACATATATCATATCAGCGGCTCAGCAATCCTCACGGAGTGTATATCTCTGTCAGAGATAGAGTCCAGACTGAGATATAAAACATAAAAATACACATGCATTTTATACGTCTTTTAACAATATAGCAAGAGAATTTTAGTTTTTGCTATTAAAAAAGGGAATATACACCTTTCCTTTGCCCGCTCCAGTGCATCACCCCCCGGCTGTTTCCCTATATGTTCTTACTTTTAATCCCATTCAAAACAAATAAACACAACCAAAAAGGGCAGGCACTCCAATGCGCCCGCCCCTCTGGTATGTAGTCTTCACCACATGATCTAATAATAAACTATTTTGAAATTTGTTCCTTAACCTGAGCAACCCACTCATCAACCGTACCATACCAGTCGATCATTTCCTGAAGCTTTTCTTCCTCAACATCATCATCGCTCTCTAAGATCTGTTTATGCTCATTGAGCACACCGGCCATGTCGACCATTGTATCAACCAAATCCTGATCATAAGCCTGTGGATTTTCGTTGATAATGTTTGCAACCTCATTAAAAGATGTACTTGTCTTATTAAACGCATCAATCGCAGGCTGCTTATCTGCACCGCCACATGCCACCAGCGACATTCCCATCATCATGGTCATTATGAGAACCATCAGTTTTTTCATTGTCTTTTTCATAATAATTTCCTCCTCTTTATTGCAATCGCATAATCTGAGTATATTTTATTATGTATTTGCAATCAGTGAGGTCTAAATGCACGAATCGTACCAAAAATGTATCGAATCGACACTCTTTTACAATGACAGTCTGAGCGTAAACTTGCCATCCTTTTCCGCAAAGCTGAAAACCCCGCCGTAACGCTGCACGATCGCACATATGCTCTGAACGCCTATACCATGTCCTTCCATATCAGACACAGGTATTCCATTTTGAAACTTTATGGGAGCTTTACAGTCATTTACCACCTGTAAAAAAAGGTGTTTATTTCTTTCATAAAAATTCACATCAATCTCGCATGATCTTCCCTCTGCAGCCAAAGGCACGCATGCATGCAGGGCATTTTCCAAGGCATTAGACAAGAGCACACACAGATCACTTTCCGACACAGTAAGATCTGCGGGAATTGCACATTGTATCTTTATTTCAATTTCTTTCTTCCTGGCTCTACCCGCAAATGAAGATAGGATCAGATTCACTGCCTCATTTTCACAGTATATTTGGACCTTCTGCGCCTCAATCTCCTTACATATTCCCGATATATAAGCCTGCGCCTGTTCAACTTCACCATTTTCTATACATGTAGACACATACTGCAGGTGATGACGCATATCATGGCGATACTGTCTGGTCAATGTCTGCGACTCACGCAGACTGCTGATTTCCCTCACCGCCTGACTTAACTGCAGATCCAGATTATTCCGGATCAGCTTCATCTCATTCTGCATCTGTTCCTTTTTGGAGTTATATAAGAGAAAGGCCAGATATGCAACACAGCATACAAAAGGCATAAATTCCGCTACAACGTAACTGCCACTCAAAAGAAGGTTCGTATACACTATTGTAAAATAGTCAAATACATAATATAGCGCCGGTATGATTCCAAACTGCCATTGCTCCCTGAGACTTTTATCTGACAATCCTCTGACTGCAGGTGACACAAAATGAAGCAGAAGCAGCAATGCAGGGATTGTAACCACAAGTTCTGTAATATCCTGCATCATCTGCCTTCCCGAAAATGCAGCAACTGTGGCAAGTGCAACCCATCTTCTAAGTTCGCAGCACAAGTATGCCGCCTGTACAGAAAAAACAGACCACAGCAATTTTCCTGTCAACATCCAGAGAACAATGACCAATGGAAGATGCACCGCCAACGGATAAATATGTCTTACAAAATCAGCGCCCTTGCTGAAATATAATATGCTCTGTATCAGAGGGAGTAAAACCATGCATCCTATGAAAATGAGTTTTCTTTTCCTAGTGGACAGCGCATTACAAAAAGACGCTGATAATATTCCCCCAAAAAAGCTCACAGCCATATTGTTAAGAAGCGAAATATATAGGCTCATATCATTACCTGCCTGTTCTGGAACGCATATTCAAGGAATGCATCCTTTACTTCATTGTATTTTCCCCGTGGAATCGGTATTTCTGCAAGACTAGACATGGTAATCCCCCTAAATGTTATGTTTTGCACATATTCCAGATTTACCAGATAAGAACGGTGAGGTCTGTGAAAAAAAGGATACGTGGAAAGCTGCTTTACAAGCTCATCCATGCTGCCGGCGCTTTCCAGTACTTTTCCTGTATTCAGGTGAAATATAAGTGTGCGGTGAATGACTTCGCAATATTCCAGGGTTTTTATATCTATACGGGTAATCCCGCTCTTACATCGCAGAATGAGGCTGGTCTCCGCCTCCTTTTTACAGGCTGCAAGCACAGAATCAAGCAAACGGAAAAAGCTCTCTGCCCAGATGGGCTTTAATTGATAATAGTATGCACCTATCACGTAAGACTGCACCGCAAACTCAGAGGACGATGTGACAAATATGATCTTGACATTTTTATCGTATTTTCGTATCTCCGTTGCCGCTTCAATTCCATTCTCTCCCGGCATCAAGACATCCATAAACAGGATATCATATCTGTTTCCCTTCTCTATTTCCGCCACCAGGTCAAAAGGATGATTAAAAATATTGTATTCTATTTTGCAGTCTCTCTCCGCGCAATACTGTTCCATGAGCCTTTGCATCTCATCAAGCACAGAAACATCATCATCACAAAACGCAATCTTTGCCATAATCCCCTTTATGCCTCCTTGGCGCCAAATATTTTCTCCAGCACTCATTATCGCATATTTTTCACAATTCGACAACAAAGGGGGATATTGCATCGATTTATACGAATTTATTTTCTCACCCACCTGGCATAGAGTTTCCTGCTGCCGGTGCTGCCGGCTGCAATCTTCGTAACCTTTTTCTTGTACTTGGGATCGCTGTACCACCCCTTAAATGTGTAGCCTTTTCTGACCGGATTCTTCAAGACGATAGTCCTAGACGCGACAGTATAACCGACTGGATTGGACCGGCTGTTTGTCCCCTTGCCAAGACTGTACTGGATCTTATACTTTACCAGCTTCCACCTTGCGTATAATGTCTGATTCCTAGTGGTCCTCACAACCGAACTGCTGCCGATCCTGCTGCCGCCACGCTTTGCTGTATACCAGCCTGCAAATGTATATCCCCTTCTGGTCGGTGTCGGCAGTGCTCCGTAAGTTTTTCCACAAATAACTGTCTTACTTCCGGAACTCACACGCCCTCCATTTGGAGCAAATGCTATTCTCACGCGCTTTACTGTGTCCGTGTATTTTGCAGTAAAAGAAAGCTTGGTGGATGCTCCCGCCACACGCAATGTAACTTTTTTACTTCCCGCCTTCCACGTCATCTGATTTAAGGCATATGCGATAATCCCATTTTGAATACCCGAAATGCTCGGCGGATATGACGCATTGTCAGTGCTGACTTCGAATTTGGTTTTACCTGCATTGAGATTTTTCTGAATCCTGTCAGCGTAAGCTCGCGCCCACTTTTCGGCATCTCCGTTCCTGACAAAATAGTTATCTGCCAGACTTGTGGAACGTGTGCCATAACCGCTTGCCGTATAAATCTTATTATGACCGTTGTGTGCCAACGCCATGAGTTCATCCGTCAGTCCAAAATACAAATGCGTAGGATCAAAGTTATAATAATTGTCTTTTGTATCATCCCACGTACAGTCCACCTGATACCATTTGCCATCCAGTTTCATGGCATTCCAGGTATGTCCATCATAGGTATCCCTTGTCTCAGCATTTGTTATGCCGGCTGCAGTAAGCAGTTTTGAATAGGCACTCTCATAGGCTTGACATGTGCCCAGCTTTCGTGTCAGTGCGCTCTCTGCCGAAGACCATTTCAAGGAATGATCGTAATCAAGCTGCTGCAACAGCCAGTCATGCAGCCACAATGCCTTTTCATAGTCCGAACCATCAGTCTCCTTGCTGCACTTTTTTACCGCAGCATTCACAATGTCACCCACACTCGGATAAGCCCTGTCCGATACCTGTATATTTGTGCTCACACGCATATAATAGACACCTGACGTTTTATCCATTACATAAAACCTGAAGTTATAGATTCCCGAAGCAGTCATTGTGAATTCAAAGTCGTGAGATTCGCACTCATCTGTGTATTGAATCCACGCTCCGCGGCTTGGATCCGCCACGGATTCAAAGCTGTACTCACCCGGATTGGAATAACTCGGTGCATCCATTCTGAACAAATACCGGCCACTGCCACCATCCGCCGAAACGTGGAATGTTGTATCCTCTCCTAATTTCGGTTCGTTCCATTCAACCTTTAATGCGACACCGTTTTGAGGATCACTTTCAGCACTGTACTTATATTCTGTAACACCCTCTTGGAGATCTGTTGATAAACCAGCAGCTTCTTCCTGCGCATAGCTTATCACACGGATCATCGATACACCTGTCATCACCAGTATTAATGTCAACATAAATGTTGCTAATTTCCTTTTTATCATAAGCAGTACCTTGAACCTTTCTTAATGTCAAAATAACATCACTACATATCAATCTCTTAATATATCTAGCATAACAGAAACACCGTTTTTTTGCCACAAAAAAACCCCGCTGCAGAGTATTTCTGCTTCGGGGTTTTGCGGTTATCTGTTGACCGGTTCAGATAACACCATTACTTGATTTTTGCGCTTATAAGCTTGCTGAAATCAGAAGCCACAACAGCCTTTCCGGCCTTCTTGTTGGCAACAACCTTGAAGTAGTAGGTCTTGCCGCTTGAAAGCTTTTTGATGTCTGCGCTGTTTTTGATAACAGTGAGCTTTTTGAAGCCGCTGTTTTTCTTTGTGCTGTAATACACCGTATAGCTGTTTGCACTCTTAACCTTTGTCCAGCTGACGGTTGCCATTTTCTTTCCTGCTTTGACCTTGACCGAAGTCGGCGCAGAAAGCTTTGTTGCGGTCAGAAGCTCCTTTGAAACGAGAGAAAGAACCTTTTTGCCATCAATCTTCTTATAGGCTTTGACAACAATCTTGTACTCCGTACCCTTTGAAAGCTTTTTAAATGTGTATGTGAGCTTCGTTGTATCAGCTCTATTGACAAGCTTTTTGCCCTTGTAAAGGTATACTCTGTATCCGCTTACACCGGCAACCTTTTTCCATGAAGCCGTGATTGAGTTTGTGGTCTGCTTAACGCTGATCGTGCTCGTCGCGGCGGGAAGAATGTTGAAGCTCAGCTTTTTGCTGCCGCTGTAATTGCCCTTGAAGGTAACGGTTACTGTTGCCTTGCCGATATTTTTGTTTTTGCTGTAAGCAACGGTGTAATCTGTTCCATTCTTAAGCGTTTTTTTATTTGCATCCTTAACGATGACCGAAGGCTTCTGAACCTTTCCGTTATATGTATACGCCGACTTTTTCAGCGAAACTGACTTAATTTTCGCTATCGAAATTGTTGGTTCTATCGTACTGCAAACAGTGCACTTCTTGGTAATCTTGCCATTTGAGGTAAGAGTAGCCTTGACAACAGACTTGGAGTACTTATGACCGAGAGCCTTGACTTTGGTCTGAGCAACTATAACGGTGTTACAAACCGAACAGTGCTTACCTTTGGTGAGACCTGTCTTTGTGCAGGTTGCTTTAATTTCGTTATCTATAACCGCATTATGTTCCTTACAGGATATGTTAACTATGCAGTCTTGACTTTCTGAATTAGTTATATACGGTGTAACATCGTAGGTTTTGTCTTTTTCAAGTCTGACTTCGGTAACTTTGCCTTTATCGTTACTAGAGACAAATCCACTAAGCTGGTTATTCTCAACAAGGTTTACTTCTGTTCCTTGAATATTTCCGCTGCCGAGATTTGACGAAGTTATGGTGATAAGATAAACCTTCGTTTCCGTCGGAGTAAAGAAGTAAGCTGTTTTGTTTTTACAGGAATTGTCACCGTAACCTATTTTGGTCGGGTTAACATATTGATTGCAGGTTTGGCAGTATGTGCCATTACATATAAGGCTCTGGTGCTGCTTCGGAATGACTCTCGGAATTGCATACTCACAGCCAGTGTGTTTGCAGTGTCTGGATTCCCTTCCATCTTTGTCGCAGGTTGCCGGCCAGTCAACCGTATAGGTGTCGCTCAAATCGTGTCCAAGTGCTGGCAGTTCGGTGTAACCCTCATAATATTCGCAGCCGAAGCACTCATAGCCGACCGTTCTTCCCTTTTCGAGGCATGTTGCCTCTTTAGCAGCGAGAGTTCTGCCAAACTGATGCTCCTGGAAGCTTTCAAGAGCATCACACTTTTTACAGTACTTGTAGTGACCAAGAAGTGATGTCCTTTCCTCTAATTCAGGCTCAGAATCGTGACAGGAGGAGATAATTTCTATATCCGCATCCAAGTTAACAAAGTCAGGCCAGGTATTGTATGTCCTGGTACCGTTGTGCATAATAACATAGTTCGGCATGTCCAGAGATTGGGATAGAACTATGTCATAGAAATGAGGTGGCTGGCCACCGTAATAGATTGAATTTACATTTCCCTTTTGTCCAATATAACAGCCGCCAAGCCTTACTTTTCTGCTGGATGGTTTTTTTTGGAAATATATTGTGCTGAACGGCTGTTCATTAAGAAGCTGTTTTGAAGTTACTTCTATTTCTGAGTTTCCTGTTATTGTAACATTACCTTGCGGCTCCGGTCCGTATGAATATATACAAGACGGGACGCGTGCATTATTCTGAATAAGAGTACCGGTGATATAGAGATTGTTTATATCATTGAAGGAAATAATGTGGTGCTTATTCTTATCGTTTAATAAAGTGTCACTTCCGGATTGTGCAGTAAGAGTGAGATTATAGTTGATAAACTTCCCTGCTTTTCCAAGAATATTCACATCTGCGTTTGGGTTATTCACAGTGATCATCGAAGTTCCGTTGGCTGTTGAATTAAAGATTATCTGTCCGCCGGACTGGGTTGTGGTAATTGTGAAGTCGGTGTTTGCCTTGGAACCCGAAAAAACCACAAACAAATCCCTTGTCTCCTCGTCTGAATACATATCTGTTGTAACTTTCAGGGTTTTTCCGTTCAAGTCAAGGGTGATTTTTCCAGGATAGCTAACTGTGATTTCGGAATACCACTCCTGCTCATCCTGATAGCTCCAATCGCTCGGAACTTGCTCTTCGTAATCTATGTTATTTTTGAGAACAACAAGCTTATCGGGCGGATTTGTCTCGTTTGAGGTGGCTTCAAGAGCTTTTTCTAGCTCAGCAAAGTTGGTTACATAGGTTGTGTTTTCATCAACCGAATGATTGTCCGCTGCCGAAACAGTGAATACTGATGCCCCGAGCATCAGTATGACAAGTGTTACGACAGTCAAAATTTTTTTCTTTTTGTTCATAAGTTTCCCTCCTTTTAAAATTAATAATATGTAAATGTTTCCCTTCCCTACCTTAATCGGAAATGCAGAATTTTAACAGGATTCAGATTTTTATTTTCCACTTTTTGCTATCTCCGTGAAGGGTATAACCGCAATAAGAACAGCATCCGTTTTCATCGGGCAAGAATGTTGCTCCACAGCTAGGGCATTCCTTTTCAGCAAAGAATTCACCGTCAGACTTTCTTTTTTCTGGATATCTAGCCCTTTGCATGGTCAGTTTCTTTTTGAATTTTTTTGTAAACGGTTTCCTATTTTCAGGAAGAAAGGTTTTGGTTCCATAAATTTCAGACTTAACCGTTGTTATTTCATCTGTGTTAGAGACTTTTAAAAGCTTGATCGTGCCAACACTGAAATCAAGCAGATCCCTGTCATTTTCATTTTTACTGAAGTATTCGTTTAAGCAGGATCTGAGGTAGTTCTCTGAATATCCTACGATCTTTTTCGCTAAATTGTCTTGTTTAACTTTTCCACAAATAATAGGTGTAACAATCGTTCCAAAAGCAAGAATCGCTGCACCGACACCGGCCGCAAGGGAAATCTCCGTATCCTCGATCAAGTATAAGCATAGAAAGACACTTAAGAAAAGTATGAAACCGGACAAAAGAAGCTGTAAAAATCTTTTCATATTTGTACTGATTGTTTCATAAATCTCAAACGATTCGGTCTGCCAATCGTAAAACTCGTTTTTTATAACGGCTCCGCAGTATTCACATGTAACCTGCTGACTGTTCAGCTTGACTCTTGCACCGCATGACGGGCAGGTTATTCTCAACATATCGTGATAATAGCTTTTCTTATTCTCTTTTTGATCTGTACGGCGAACGTGTCTCGACTGAAGTATTCGGAGATATGAATTTTTACGGTATATCTCATGCTGAACCCTGTTACCTTGCATTGACTCGAAACGCTCCAGGGTGCTGCACTTCAAAACCGATTCCCGCCATTCTCTGCCATCATCGTTCCATGTTTCAAAGTTATTCTTAGGAATTGGAACAACATCCGTGACGTAAATTTTGCGGCGTAGCTTATTCTTATTAAGTACATCGATCTGACTGACGATTTTTCTTCGGAAAGCCAGGTCCATTCTTGCCGTAAGAAGCTTTTGATCCGCTTTTCCAAGCGGAATCAGTACTCTTTCAAATGCTTTTCTTATATCCTTTCGGATTTTCGAATCCTGTAGAGGAGTTTCCCTTTTTGCCAGCAATCTTTCCATCTTAGCTTTTTTCAAATTCTTGGGAAGATATTCCGAAAAATCCATTACAAGTATACTTTTACCGATATAGAATGTACATAATATAGCAAAAGAGGCTGCAATGCACAGCGATACTGATAAATCCATAAAATCACCTCTGATTTATTCCTTGCTGACTACTTCATTTTCGCTCTGCTTTTTCCGTTTGTCTTTTACAATGTCACATATCATTATAACAACGAGGAACAAACCAAAAGGGATCGCCGCGCAATAGAGAAGGAAATCAACGGGATTCCCCTCCGGGGAAAGCTTGTAATTTCCTTTTGTAGTTTTATAGACCTCTACTTTTATTGTATCGCCTTTTCTCAATTTATCGTATGTGTAAGTTTTTGCGATATCTCTTGGCCAAACACGTTCTTCGCACTTTCCTTTATAGGTCTTTCCGTCAATTTCATATGAAATTCTGAATTTATATGTTGTATAATCTACATCGCCATTGTCATCCTTACTATCGTGGGTTGAAAAGTCAACAATAACAGCGGAAACTTTCCGTATATCAGTTGAGGCTGCATATTCTTTCTTTTCAATTCTGCTTGTGACAATTCCGAAGACACCCAAAACCATCAATGCTATGCCGGCGACCATAATAAATATGGTCATTTTAATGTCCTCTTTTTCTTTTCTTTTACTCATAACAAGTCCTCCTTTCGCAATCAGGACTGTGCCCGAAAGAGTTCAGGCACAGTTCCCAATTTTAAGCCATATTTATCTAAAGGCTGTCAAGAAGTCCTGTCTATTTTTTTTGAATAGGATTTCCGTCTTTGTCAGTGAATTTGCCGGTAATGATCTTTATCAGATCAACAAGTACACCGATTCCAAAAACGCCAGCGGTAAAAAGATAGAGAATGCCTGTTCCGACTTTACCCGCATAAAAACGGTGACCACCAACTCCGCCGAGGAAAAGGCAGAGAAGAAGGGCTACAAGCCAATCCTTTTCCGTCTGCCCGCTGCCGTTTACACCAACGGGTGCTACATAATCTTCAACCTGCTCGCCGTTGAGTATCTTTTTAACATTTTCGGTCACCTCATCAAGATACTCACCTCTTTGAATAGGAAGATTAGCTACTCCGCTTACGCCTTTCTGAATTACGCTGTTTTTGTCAACTCGCATACCATTGACGGTTGTTGTGTTCTCCTGGATGTTTGCCATGACTTTAATTTTGTTGCCGTCCTTGACAAAGACCCAGACCGTAACGTCGAGGTTCGGTTCTTTCTCAAAAGAAACGCGCTTTCCAGGGATGCCCCCTTTGATTTTGAAAGGCATTTTAAAAGCCGAAGCATGTGTGTTAAGCTTTTCGTATACGTCTTCAATTGTGGTTGTGTAAGAGAGTTCAAACTCCCTCGGGGCTGTTGCAGCTGCCATTGATTTAATATCTACCATATTTTTTCCCTCCTTTTTTCTTTTTTATTTTACTATTCCGTGCTTTAACTCACACGGTAAGTTATGTGGATGTTTATCCTTTTCCGAGCACCTCCCATTTGTCGTCCAAGGAATCATAAAAATATATAAGGTTGTCACACACTCCGTAATAACGTTCTCTGACGAATTGATCGTCTCTGTCCGTGCCGAGTGCAAAAATCCAACACGGTCGTCCCTCAATTTCATCAATCTGACCCGTATACTGTACACTCATGCCCATGCTTATGTAGTATTGCACCTCCTGAGACTCCATAAGTATCTCCCTTGCTATTGCTACATTCTTATCCTCGGACTCACCGCTGCCGACATAATGGGAATATATCGAAAAATCATAATAATTTCCGTCAACAAGCTGCCCATCCATTCCTGACAGCATCGGGAATACCGAAAAAGAGTCGTTTCCTTTTTTAAAGCTCAGCGATACATTTGAATGTATTTCACTTTCATTGCAGCGCAGTAAAAAATAATCAACTCCGTTTCCGTTGTAATTATAGAGTGCATTGTCAGTATTTACAGAATATTCACCATTATCGGTTATTTCCGCACGATAAACGGACACACTGTATTTTGTATCGGCAACAACTACCGCATAAAGCTCTGCACCACCCACATTGACAAGGGGCGCACCGCAGAGAAAATCATATTTATCCGCATACTGACTGTCTTTTACGAAATTTAGGATTCCTTCCTCATCAGCCTCGTAACCGACATAACCAATATAGGCAATCCCAACTGATTCTTTGTTGTCAAGAATTGTGTTTTGAAGCTTTGATAAATCTGTGTCTTTTTGTACCGTTGCTTCTGTGATTGCTTCTGTGGTTGCCTCTGTAGTTGCTTCTGTGGTTGCTTCTGTAGTTGCTTTTGTGGTTGCTTCTGTAGCCGCCTCTGTGGTTGTGGCGGTTGTTTTGTCTTCAGTCAGATTATAATCATCTGATGGTTTTACCACGCATCCAGAAACCAAGGCTGGCATAATTAAAACCATCAGCAGGGTTATAATGTGTTTGTTATATTTCAACATTCATCGCGCCCCCTTTCTACTCACAACTATACTCTTACACATTTTATTGTACGGATTTTTTGAGGCATGTCACTGGCACTTGTGCCAGTAACAGAAAAACTATTTTCAAACTTTTTTGACTTTGGGACATAAAAACCCCTTGACCGTGTCAGTCAAGGGGTTCATTTACTCTATTCGTCTTTTAAAGTGGTCACCATGAGCTTGTTCTCAATAGCTGTTACAACCAACGCTTCTCGATTCTCAAAGCCACCTTTTTCAACCATATCGTCTAAGTTCCAGCGCACACCGTTTTTGGAGATGCCCAATTTATCGGCAATCTCCTGATACGTAAAGCCCTTTATGTATAAGCGAAGAATATCAAGCTGCCGGGGCGAGAATGTATCGGACATTGTGCCTTCCATTTCAATTGCAGGAGAGGTATCAGGAAATACTTTTTCGCCTGCAAGGGTACGCTTTATCACACTTATCAGCTCCTCTGTACCGTGGTCTTTATACCACAGACTGTCTGCTGCACCTGTCTTTGCTTGTTCCAATACCTGCGGGTCGACAAGTGAGGTTACAATCACTATTTTAATATTCGGAAAAGCCTTTTTTATACGTTTTGCGGCGGCAAGACCAGAGTGCTTGTGCTGTGTTTGCACATCCATAAGAATAAGCTGTATTGAACAATTGCAGTTTTTCTCCGCCTCAAAAGCGTCACTATATACGCCGACAAGGCGAAAAATTTCGTTTGATTTTAGTCGCTCGGCAAAATGCTTTTGAATATATAAATCATCTTCAACCAGTATTGTATTTATCATATATCGTTCTCCTTTTATTGAACATCAGCTCATTAATAATCGTATTTGGAGAGAGCTGGTGATGCATGTCAGGTTTTCATATAAAACTTGACGCATCCCTTGGAATGATAAGCAGCAATCCAAATCGTGGTTTATATACAGTGTGCATTTCTCCACCGGCAGATTCTATGCTGTGGCGAATCGACGAGAGTCCGCTGCCCTCCTTAATAGGCCCCGGCGGTACAGCGCCATTGTTCGTTATCGTAATGTCAAACACATCCTTCCGCCCATTTACGCTGATATATACCTCATTGCCTCCGGCATGCCTGATACAATTTGTTACACATTCTTTCGCAGCGACAACAGTAAGCTCTTCGGCAAGTGAATCGGCCGGAAGGCATCCATCCATCATCACCGTTACACCGAGAATTTCTGCCGTCTGCACAACCTCGTCCATCGTTCCGCTGGCTGTCACTCGATCGCTTGTCAGCACTGCCGTTGCTTCCTGTAAAGCCTCAAGCTTTTTGTCGGTGTTTTCATCGCTTTCAATTATATCACGAATTGTCAGCAAGCTTCTTCCGATTGTGTCATGTATATGTATTTTCAGGTCGAGGATTTCTTTTTCTTTTATATCATCGGCCATTCGTTCATACATTTTTTGTAGCTTTCGGTTGACCTCTTTCAGCTCGTCGTTAATAGCAGTTTGACGAACGTTGCCATTATAAAGTTCAGTGACATTATGCGCTGTCATTTGAAGCCAGTTTTCGTCATTGTCAACGGTTATATGCTGCTTGCGGAATTGCCAAACTGTCTTATCGGGCAGTATGTAACAATCGCCATTAACGATAATTCTTTTATCGGGGTACTCCAACGCTTTTTCAAGATCTTCGGTAATCTGAAACTCATGCCCGCTCAGTACAAACGACAGACGACGCATACGGTCATTGCAAAGGACAATACGCCCGTTCGGGTCGGCAAAGCACAAACCCATAGGCAGCTTGTCTGTGGCATCTTTAACGGAAAATGGGGAGAGCATGTTCTTTCGTCGGCGATACTCTCTCGTCAGAGCAAAGGCAAAATGAACAATACCAAGTAAAATTACCGTGATGAAAATCAGCCAGGGCGCATTTAATAAAAAAGCATCCTTGCCTTCGAACGGATCTCCCTGAGTTACCGAGAACAAAAGCGCAAGCAAAAACACAAAAATCACAAGACTCGGTAAATTATCATGTGATTTTGAATGATGCGAGAGTTGATATATAAAAAGCCCCAATTCAAGCACAGCTTCCACAAACAGCAGAAGCGGTATTAAGGTCTGCAAAAAGACCTGAAGCGAAGAAAAGGCACTCATACGGCGGCACCTCCTTCAATAATAAATACAAGATGCTGGTATCCTGCGTCATCGTCCATTTCATAAAGAACGTTATCTTTATTTGAAAAAATCGACAGGTCAGCTTCGCAGCAGACATTTAGCGACAGTCGCAGTCCGTTTATATTTGCGAGGCTTATCTGCACGCTTGCTAAATTTTCAAGATCTGCTTCAATTACTTCCTCATAAAAATCTAATATCGCAGCAGCGTTTTTGCCCGAAAGCATGGAAAGTTCATTGTCCACATACAGAGTATTGCGTACATTTAAAAGCTTTAATGTCTGTAACGATTCGGAAAAAGCTCTCTCAAGCTCGCTGACGGCAACCTTATAATCTCGGTCAGCCAGCAGCGTCAGGTGCTTGCGGCGTTTGATATAACTGCACAAAACGGCAATCTCAGCAAGGAGCATTTTGACTCTGTCTGTATCAGATTTTGAGATTCGTCGGTATTCCTGTGTCAATGACGCAATGCGGTTGATCTGTGTTTGGGTTGCCGACTGCAATAGATCGTACAGTCGGTTTTGTTCCTCCACCTTGCGGCGTTTCGACTCCCGCATGTATTCGTAGCGAAGAATCTCATTCCTTTCGGCAAGCTCTTCCGCAAGGCTTTCTGATTCCTCTTTAATGGCAAGCAGCGCTGACACATCCTCTGTCCATACCGCATAACCGCCGCCGATGGGCATGGTGTGTACGGTCAGCCCACCGTCCACTGTGACAGGAGCTTTCACGGCTTTTCTCATTGTTTCCTTTGATATAGGTTCGATATTCAACGCTGCATAGCGAATGTTGAAGTCTTTGTCAGTAATTTCTGCCGATGTGCCGACAGATGAGGCAAAAAGGTCTGCGTAACGGCTGTTGGAATGAATATATCCGCAGGCAATGCAAGCCTCGAAACCGAGCATATACATAAGACTTTGAAATGCCGTAACGTCACCGAATAAATGTTTCAGCCATGGCGTACCAACATAGTTCAATGCAAGATAAGCCAGCGATATCGCAAATGGAATTACGGGCAAATAACGATGCTTGCCGTTCTTTAACCTGCATTTAAAGAGCATAAAAATAAGCGCTGCTACGGCACAAAGCACCTGCCATGCGATCACGGCAAAATAGCACACACCGTAGCCATGATCTGCATCAGACCAGACATCCGAATCTTTAGGAAATGTGAAAACTAATTGATGTAGATCATTCGTAAGCACAAGAATAAGCAAAACTCCCGAAACGGCAGACAATAGCCAGACAGATTTCGGCAGTTTATATTCATCGGGCTTGCCCAGAGACATTGCGATCAGCAGCGCAAGCATGGGTACAAACAGCATTGGCAGATAGAATAGATACCACTGGTATCTTATTGCAGCCGGCTGCCAGAATATAAAGTATTTTGCTGAGCGAAAGGTAAACCATAAAATCAAAAGCACCGAAACGCCTGTCAAATATTGTCCGACCTGTTTCTGCACGATACGTTGGCGAATTGAAATTCCCCAGGCGGCATAAAGCCCGATATAAATGAAACTGCGCAGATAAGAAAACAGAGTAGGATAGAAACTTTCGCGTCCAATAAGTCGAAAAGAATATGCCAAAATTACGGCAAACAAGATCAGACTCATAGGAAGCAAAGGTTCTTTGTGGAGTTTTTTGTGAAGATCTTTATGAAGTATGTTGAAGATATACGATCTACTTCCCATGCCTCTTCACCTCAATCCTGCCTCTTCCACTCTCCTTAACATCATAGAGGGCGTTATCCGCCTCCTCATACATCTCATTGAATGTCAGTTCAGTTCTTGCGATCACAGCTCCCATGGATATCCCTGTTCCTCCCTCAGTGGCCTTCACAGTCAGGTTTACCTTGTCAAATATCTGCTGAGCACGTTCCCTTATCACGTCATCAGACACACTCTTGTTGAAGAACAGCATAGCTGCAAATTCATCACCACCCATACGGCATGCGTAGTCATCACCGCGGAGTGCTGCCTGCAGTGTCTGAGCCACAAGGACAAGATATTTGTCGCCGTTGTGATGTCCGTAGGTGTCGTTGTACTGCTTGAATCTGTCTACATCCATCATGATCATCACCGCTGTGTGCGTACACTCAAGAAGTCTCTGTTCCATGTCACTTCTGAATGCCGCATGATTCAAAAGTCCCGTGAGAGGATCTGTACGATAGGTATTCTCCCAGGTTCTGAGTCTCACATCCGCCTTATTCTGCTCCGCATCTGTCAGCATCTTCAGAGCATATGTACTTGATACATCCACTATTACTATTTCCCCTCTATCCTTCTGAAGTGCCGAATCATAAAACATTCTTCCAGAGCATAATACATATATATCCCTGCCATCCTTCCGATGTATCTTGTGTTCCTGAAATGCAAATGTACTTTTTGCCAGATTCGCATTTACCTGACAGAGATATTCTGTTTTATCCTCGTCCGGTATAAGGTCGATCTGGGTTATGATATTATTCTCTATGTCCTCCTTGCTGTAACCCGTCAGCTCCTCAAAATTATCATCTACAGATATGATCCTCCAGTTTTCATCCACCAGATATCTGCTGTGCTTTACTGTATGTACACGAAACGCATACTTGCCATATTCAGAAGAATCCACCATCTGCCTACGAGCCATGATCCGGATCTCTGTCTGTCCGTTGTCTGTGCTGACGCCACCACTAGCAGCTGTCCTCTGCTTTGAGTCAGCTGCCAGCGAATCTGCATACTTCTCTGATACAAGCCTGATAAACTCGGAAACTATATACGGATCAAACTGACTGCCCGCACAGCTCTTTAATTCTTCTATCGCTTTTGGTATCGGCATACCCTTTCTGTAAGGTCTGTCATTGATCATTGCGTCAAATGCATCTACCACCGCGATCACACGTGACAGAACCGGTATACTCTCACGGCTCAGACCATCCGGATATCCATTTCCATCCCATCTCTCATGATGATGTCTTATCTCCTCCGCAATCTGTCTGAGCTCTGTGTTGCTCATGGCGATCTCATAACCCTTCTCAACGTGGGAACGCATGATCTTCCATTCCTCATCTGTGAGTTTTCCCGGCTTGTTGAGTATCTCCATAGGAACTCCTACCTTTCCTATGTCATGGAGCAGACAAAGAAGTGCCAGCTTACTCTGCTGGATATCTGACAGCTCTATTCGTCTGCCAAGCTCAGCCCCCATCTCCTGTGTACGGCGCACATGCTGTTCCGTATCGCTGTCGCACTCCTCAAGAGCCCTTATGAGTGACGTCAGCATATCTGAGTGCAATGATTCACTGTCCACAAGCTTTTTTGTCTTCATGGCTGTTGCCGCATCAATGATCGCAGCGACGATACTCTGTTCCTCATCCGCAGCCACCCCCACTGCATACTGTATACTTCCATCGAACTGTTCTTTGACCTTTTCAGCACATGCAGCCATCTCTTCCTCATTGCTGTGACTGCAAAGTGCTATCAGGTGCGCATCAATACCCCTGACGTAATATGTTCTCTCCGGAAAGATCTTTCTCATGATACCCGCAAGTGAATTTATCCTCTGGTCACCTGCCTGATTACCCAGGGTGCTGTTGATCACGGACAATCCGTTGATATCGCATATTGCCACTCCAACCGGAAACGTAAAATGGTCCACCTCTTCCATGGCAAGTCTCTGGAAGCTATCCCATTTCTGAAATCCTGTAAGCATATCCGTCTCCAATGATATATCAGAAAATACGAACATCTGGCCAAGCCTGCGGCCTTCCTTGTTGTCAAGCCTTCTGATATCGCACCTTAAAGGTCTATCTCCATCATCACTTTTTATATAGCACTGCAGAGAAAAACTGTCGTCATCTGCCGCAAGATCAACTGACAGATCATACGTCTCAAGAAACTGCTGCAGATCCTCACATTTGCAGAGGAGCTCATGTCCAAGGAAATCATCCGCCCTGTCATTGTGCAGGATCAAATGATTGTCATAATCAAACAAAACTATTCCCTGACCTATATTCTCGAATATACTTGTCTTTAGTTTGTTGAGCATTCCATGGGTTGAATAATTAAAGCAGCTCCAGTACAGAATGAATGATGTAAGACTATAGCCACAGATGGAATAATCCAGAAGCTTGTACACCTCTGCTCCCGGAACATAGAGAAATATTGCATTTATCCCAACAAGCGCAGAGAGTCCCAGGATGACACTGCTGTACTGCATACGATATTCATGCGGGATCGTGCAAAGCTTCTTTACAAGGAGTATGAGTACCACCCCCACCAACGCATATGAAAAAACCAGATGCATATCGTACAGCAGTTTCATATCATAGCTGTATTTTGCTATCACAGTGTCCCTTCTGACATACCCTATCGCTATATTTTTGAATGGATTTATGGCAAATATTACAAGCTCATACAGACAGTAAAAAAAGCATACGCCTATCGCCGCTCTTCCATACTTTGAAAAACGTCCTTTTGTAAAATAAACAGTAAATATGAGCAGACATACCAGCATATAATCAATGCTTACGAAATATATGCTCGACATGACGGACATGGCCATATACGAATCACTTATAATACTGATAAGGTAACTGATATCTACTATAGCTGCTCCTATGCAGGCAAGTCCCAGAAACCTTCCCGTCGTCTTATTCTTTTTTATGGATTTAATCGCCAGTATAATATCTGTGGCGGCTATTATGATCGATAAAAAGACATATGTCTTCAAAACGACTTCATTCATACTCATTCCTCCTGAACACCAGCCATGCAAAATATGGTTATATTTTACTACGTATCAAGATATGGGGCAATGCGGAAATTTCAGATGTTCTCTCCATTTTATTTGCACATAAATTTCAACTGTTTTACCGACATTCAAATATTGAACACACCTGTATTTGATGATAAAATCTACTATATTTATTGAATTTGGAGAACTAAGATGCAGAAAAAAATCGCCCTAATAAATGATGTTACAGGATTCGGAAGATGTTCCATCGCTGTCATGGCGCCGATAGTGTCCGCCATGAAGATCCAGGCGGTCACTGTGCCGACGGCAATACTATCTACACATACACAGTTTCCTATATTTTACTTTGATGACTACACACCGAAGATGCGGGATTACATCCAGACCTACAAGGATCTGGATCTGCAGTTCGATGCCATATCCACAGGATTTCTCGGCTCCGAGGAACAGGTTGATATAGTTATCGACTTTATCAAATACTTTAAAAACGAGAAGAATTTTGTTATCGTCGATCCCGTCATGGGTGACTACGGCAAGCTGTACCCAACCTATACCGCGTCTATGTGCAGCAAGATGAAGGAGCTTGTAAAATATGCCAACATAATCACACCAAACCTTACCGAGCTCTGTACTCTTCTGGATCTGCCGTACCCGGATCACACAGTGACCGTGAACGAGCTAAGGCAAATGTGCATGGCACTGGCAGAGCAGGGACCGGAACATATCGTTGTGACAGGAATACACTTCAATAAGACTCAGATAGCCAACTTCATCTACAACAAGGATGAGGATTTCCAGATGGTCATGGTTGACAGGATCGGTGGCGACAGGAGCGGCACCGGAGATGTGATCGCAGCTGTCATTGCGGGTATGTATATGAACGGACACAGCGTCTATGAATCCGTGAAAAAGGCCGCCTCTTATGTATCAAAGTGCATAAGCTACTGCGTTGAGAACAATGTCCCGGAGAACTGGGGACTGTGCTTTGAGATGTACATGAAAGACCTGACAGATGAATAACTTAAACGATTGGAGATACTAACTATGGTTTTATACACTGTAACCGGAAAGGTCGGTGAGGAAGGTTACCTCGACATTGCAAAGAGCGGGGATCTCACAGGCAAAAATATATATGTAAACATGACAAACAAATGCCCCTGCAGCTGTGTGTTCTGCCTCAGACAGACAAAAAAGCAACAGGAAAACAATACTCTCTGGCTGAAGGATGGCGAGCCTTCCGTTGAGGAGGTTCTGAAGCTTTTTTCTAAATATGACCTGAATGTCATAAATGAGCTTGTATTCTGCGGATTTGGCGAGCCTCTTGAGAGACTTGAAGACGTATGCGCGGTGATCGATTCACTGAAAAATACATACCCAAATCTCAAAGTCCGCCTCAACACCATCGGACTTGCAAATCTTATATATGGAAGGGATGTTACCCCTGAGCTTGAGGGACGGATTGACACGGTATCGATATCCCTGAACGCTCCTGACGAAAAGGAGTTCCTTGAGCTCACCAGATCCCGCTACGGAATCCAGTCATATGAGGCCATAAAGGAATTTGCCGTTCTGTCGAAAAGATACGTGCCAAATGTTGTCATGACTGTTGTTGAAAAGGTCATGCCCGAGGACAAGATCGAGAAGTGCCGTCAGATATGCAAGGATTTAGGCGTTACTTTGAGGGTCCGCCCATTTGAAAATTAACTGCATTTTACAGTGACACTTACAAAGGAGGTACCGCTATGTTTCAATCTCTAGAGTTAAAACACCCAAGATTTTATCAGGTATTTCGCCTGTTCATCGTCGTATTTGCATCTATACTGTACGCATGGAATCTCCGATGCTTTGCCAAAACCGCAGGGCTGTTTCCAAGCGGGTTCTCCGGAGCATCTCTGCTGCTCCAGAACATAGGAATAAAATTCCTGCACATAAGCGTGCCTTTTGCAGTGTTCAACATCGGGCTGAATCTGTTTCCTACATACATATCATACAAATATATCGGCAAAAGATTTACCCTCTATTCGATCATAGTCATACTTCTGTCGAGTATATTTGTGGATATTCTGCCACCATATGTATTCACGGACGACATAATGCTTGTAAGCCTGTTCGGCGGTCTCATCAACGGACTCGCCATCAGCCTGTGCCTGAACGTTGGGACCAGCACTGGGGGAACTGATTTCATCAGCATATTCCTGTCCCACCAGAAGGGTATAGATGCGTGGAACTACATACTGCTCGGAAACATCGTAATGCTGATCGCAGCCGGCGCACTGTTCGGCTGGTCAAAGGCTCTGTACTCCATCATCTACCAGTTCTGCAGCACGCAGGTGATCCAGCTGCTCTACAAGAGATATAAGAAGGAGACTCTGTTCATCATCTCCGACAAGTCAAACGAGATCTACCACGCCATCAAGGATCTGACAAATCATGATGCCACATTATTCACCGGAATCGGCTGCTATGAGGAGAAAGAGAAAACCCTTATCTATTCTGTCATCAACGCCGAGGCAAAGCGTGAGCTTATCCCGATGATCCGTGGAATAGATGAGCACGCGTTCATCAACGTGGTGAAGACAGAGGAGCTGGACGGAAGATTCCATGATATTCCGCACGACTGATGAATTATATCATCTGCATTTTCACGAATTCCTCAAATCTTGGAAGCGCTAGGGTTATCTTGCCATATTCTCTGGTATCGACAACCCCTTTTCTCTTCAACCGTTCTCTATATACCGAGAATAACTCTGATTTCATTCCAAGGTTCTCCCGCAGATTCTTGACACGGCTCTCTCCGCTTACAGAGATCTCCAGGAGTATCTTTTTATCAAGCTCTGACAGTTCTGACCATATCTTGCTGTATACATACTCATCCAGATACTGGTCATATTCAGGCAATATCTGATCGAGAGTTTTCGTGTCCCGGTCCTCCCAATACAGATAACCCAGTACCTGAAACGCAAATGGATAACCCTTTGTCAGCACCGTCATCCTTTCTGCTGCCTGTGCATCTATGCCAAATATATCCATGTAGTGTCTGCGCACTGCAACATAATTAAGCGGCTCAAGCATTATCTTTGGTGCTCTGTACAGAAACGTGAGAGATTTATCATTCTGAAGCTCGTATATATTGTCATATAATCCTGTCATCAGTATATATATCGGGTAATCGTGCCTTACAAATATCTGAAATGAACTTGCAAATATCCTCATATATTCAGAATTTGTGACCTCATCTATTGTTATGAGCAGCCTTTTGCCAGCCTTTTTTATATGCTCCAGCATGTATTCAAGAACATTTTCAATGTCTGTGACCGGGGCCGAATTCTCTATGGACACACCGAGTCCAAATGCAGAGAAGTCCAGTTTTGCACTTATGAATCTGGCATGCATCTCCGGTATACTGTATATCTTAGAGGCAAGGCTCTGCAGCAGATCTCTCTTGGGATTGAGTTCCACCGTTATCCAGTTCTCATCTTTTCCAATCTCCGAAGATATATTCGTCATCATGACTGTCTTACCCGAGCCTCGAACTCCGGTTATCATAAATATCTGATTTGACGAGATATCAGCCTTGAAATCATCTATTATCCTGTCTGTCTGCGCTATTCTCGAAATATATTGCACCGGTTTCTTTCCAAATGACAATGTAAATGGATTCCCCATAGCTCCTCCTTGTATATAAGTTTTTATAACTTTATATAACTTTTTGTATCTTATATAACCTTGTATAAGTTTATATAACTTTGTATTGATTATATAACTTTATATAACTTTTTACAAGTCGCAGCTTTATCTTATAAGTTTGTCTTATACAGCGTGCCGCGCCTCTTCATCCACACAAATGCTCCCACGCATATCATTATGGATATAAATGATCCAGCCGGCGCCGCAAATCCCATCGGGAACAATGTGTCCGGATACATGACAGATGCCAGATATGATCCCGGTATTCTCGCACATACTATGGCTATCATATTGTGGATAAACCCTATATAGGATTTGCCATAAGCACAAAAATATCCAGTGAAACTGAAATGTATTCCCGCAAATACGCAGTCCACTATATAACTGCTGATATACTGAACTCCCATCGCTACAACTACTTTGTTCTTACTAAAGAGTCCCACCAGTTCCGGTGCAAATACTTCAACTACCGCAATAGCTATGGCTCCGTATGCCACTATGATCCCCAGCGCATACTTTAGTATCTGTTCTGCCCTGTCATGCTTTCCTGCACCAATATTCTGTGCGGCAAGTGCCGACACTGTGGCGAGCATTGACGATGGAACTATGAAGATAAAACTTATCATCTTCTCCACGACTCCAACTGCCGCCGCATCATTTACACCACGTTTATTTGCAATTACGGTTATGATAATGAATGCTATCTGTATACAACCATCCTGAACAGCCACCGGAAGGCCTATCTTCACGATCTCGCCCAGCACAGATCTTCTCGGAACGAAATCATTTTTCGTAAGTCTCAGCCCTGTGTTCATTCTCTTTATCGCCACAAATGATATTATAACGCTGAATGTCTGCGCCAGCGTCGTTCCAAGAGCAGCGCCAAGAGGTCCCATGGCACAGGCACCTATAAATATGTAATCAAGTGCTATATTAAGACCGCACGCAACCGCAATGAAATACATAGGACTCTTAGAATCTCCGAGTCCTCTGAATATCGAACTTATCACGTTGTATGCTGTTATAAATGGAATTCCTATAAAGCAGACTATCAAGTAATCGGTGATTCCTTTTACAGCCTCCTTGGGTGTATCCATGACCACAACTATTGGATTTATAAAAATGAGCAGCATTACTGTAAGTACTACTGATATTATCATGAAGATGGTGACTGTATTTCCGATAGCTGCCTGGGCATCCTGAAGCTTTTTTGCTCCCACTGCTTTTCCTATGACAACAGTTGTTCCCATGGCAAGCCCCACCAAAATGACAGTAAGCATATGCATGACCTGAGATCCATTTGCAACCGCTGTGGTGGCTCCGGCATCATTGCCACAGAACTGTCCTATGATGAACAGATCCGCCATCCCATATAATGTTTGCAGAAAATAAGATAAAAGATAAGGCAGCGCAAAATACGCCATTGTCTTTGGCACACTGCCGGTCGTAAGGTTCTTCTCCATTATGTAGTCCTCGTCTTTCATGTTGATGGGGACGGAGGTACCTGTCCCCTCCGTCCCCACATGATATTAAACCTTACAACAATTGTAATGTCAACACATCAACTCTACCAAGGATACTGACCTATCATGCAACTATTATGGACATAAGATAGAATGGTGTTGTACCCACACAGTCATCATCAAGAACCGTTATCTCGAGCGTATGTTTCTTATTCTCTCCATGATGAAGAATCGGCTGTATAAAGAGACAATCGCCCCAATCCTGATCAAAATTACCATCCAACATGATTGGATTATCTGTATCTCCGTCAATAACTGCATTTGCTCTGACAGCAGGTCTTGATATGGTCTTTCTGTACTGGATTCCTATGCAGCTTCCCTCAAGTTCAAATGTTATGCGGTCACCGGCATGTACACCTGTCCATCCATTCTTGAAATGATCAAGATGTCCCATCTTCTCATGAGTATCTGCCCTGAAACCTGAAAGTTTTGGGCTAACCTCACGTATCGTGAGCCTTCTTGCGCCCTCATATGCATTTGCGGTTACAGGGGTAGGAAGTACACATGAGCAGACCGATTCATCCTGTATGAGATCACCCACAATACTCTCAAGAAACTTTGTTATCTCATCCGCCACAAGTCCATGCCCTTTATCATTTGGATGAAGTCCATCCGGGGTTATGTCGATCCTGTTATATTCTCCCGCCTTCATCCGCCTGTATATGGTGTCGTGCACGCTCACATGCGGCACTCCATAATGATCTGCAAGTCTGTTGTGGATATCCTGGGTGCTCACACCCGTGTCATAGAATACGTTATTGAGTATGAGAACCGCCGGTCTTGATGACCAGCAAAGCAGTTTTCTCAGCACACCCTCAAATGTCTCTTCACAATGACTGTTATCCACATCGTTTACACTGAAATCCACAACCACAAAGTCCGGCTGGTACATGAGCACATCAGTCACAGCCCTAGACACACCGTAGTATGAGTCTGTGCCGCCGATTCCGCCATTCACATAATTGAACTTTGCCTGTGGGAATGTATCGCACCACCACTTATACACTCTGTATGCATATGTATTTTCATGCACTGTAGCCAAACTTCCCTGTGTTATCGAACCGCCCAGAAAAGCTATTGTCAGCTCCTGTCCACTCTGAGCACGCTGTATAACTGATTTTATTCTTTCAATATCATAATTTTCCATGGTTCACCCTCCCCATTTGAACATCAGCTCATTAATAATCCTATATTACCCCTAAGTTATGATGGCTTTTAATTCTATCCCTCGATTTCAAGACCTTCTATATACTCTGCAAGCTCTGTCGCCATCTCACACGCCTCCTGTATCCTCAAATGCCCTGGCGTGCCGAATCCGTTTCTTCCATATACATAATGAGTTATCATTTTATCATTCATATTGTCAACCACTTCATCGATAGCCTTGTCCCATGAACAGTCGTGACAGAGAAGTGTGGTGCAGCAGATTATGTGTGCATCCGGATATGTCTTCCTGAGTTTTCCCAGAAGTTTCATGTAATGGTCACGCCATGTTTCCGCCTGCCTGCCGTTATAGTCATTCTTCATAAAATCGTATGGGTGATTGTCATTCTGTCCTATAGCAACTATAACAACCTGAGGTGTGTACTGTGAAAAATCCCACTCCGTACTCTCGCCAAACATCGGGTTGTAATGGATCTTATCCCACACACTCTCCATTCCCATCTGCTGGGGCTCTTGAAACCATCCGATTCCGTCCATAAGCGCAATTCCGCCCTGTGCTATATCATGTATCTGAGCCTTCAATTTTCTCGCCGTTATCCATGCGTATGAATACCAGCTATTCGAATAACCGCCATTGTGTACCGGGTCTTCCTTTCCAACAAAGTCAACAGCCTCCGACACCTCACCAGCTGACACGGAGTCTCCATATACCTCTATTCGCCTACCTGACAGTGGTTTCAAAGGAAGAAGTCTCTCCCCATCTCCAATCTCATATTCAAGTATTGTTACCTCATGACATGCATCCTGTCTCTTGAAGAGCAGCACACGATGTTCATTTGTATCGTTATCCGGAACAGCTATATCAAGTTCCGTAATTCCCTCTTTATTTAAAAGATAACTTCTCTGTGACTGATCGATTATACATCCAAGATAATTGTCCCAATAGTTATTCCTGTTGGACACCTTTATCTTAAGAGTATTACCTGTAAATTTCATCTCCGCAGACGTACACGGATATACCCACACCGGCTTTTCCTCATCCGTCCAGTCAATACGTCCTGTGTACCTGATCATAACATCATTCGGCTTGATCTTCATAACATTGTCCCCTGTCATTATCAATTTTTTCCGCAAATGTATAATCTCCATGATGTCACATATTCTTTGGTCATTCCATTTGTTCCATATACATTTCTGTTTTCATCTTAGTTAAATTTTACCTAATAGTCAAACTTTATTTAGCTAAATATTAATTATTTTCAATTATGCTAAACAAAGCATCATAGAAAATGACAGATTTACATCTGCCACTCACCCCATATACATATATTGATTATTTTTAAATGCAGTTCTATTATATGGAAGTAAACTATTCAGTACATTTTGCAAGGAATGAAATCTATGAAAAGAGTAAACTTTGAAAACGGAAAGATAACGCAGAACATCCTCGGCGTGGCCATGCCCATGCTGGTGGCCCAGCTCATAAGTCTGCTGTACAACGTGATCGACCGGATCTACATAGCAAGAATACCTGATGTGGGCACCGCTGCTCTCGGCGGAGTCGGTCTCTGTTTCCCGATCATCATCATAGGAACCGCTGGATTTGTGATGCAGCTCACAAACAGCCTTGTGTCGATATGCTGTAACAGTGTCCTGTCACGTACCGGAGGCGATGTCTATGTGTCAGTCATGACCATCGTGTCAAGCGTCAGACAGATCGTCGAAACTCCTATCTGGTCAATAGCCGAAGGTGCTTCCCCAGTCATCAGCTACAATTATGGAGCCAGAAAGCCCGATCATGTCAAAAAATCCATAGCCATCATGTCATTGCTGGCAGTTATATACATGGTCATTGCCTGGAGCATCATCCTGATCGCTCCGGGAGCACTTATATCTGTTTTCAGCTCAGACAGTTCACTTATAAGCGACTCCATCCCGGCTCTCAAAATATATTTCGCTGCATTTGCATTTATGCTGCTACAGTATATAGGCCAGACTACTTTCAAATCGCTAAACAAGAAAAAGCAGGCTATTTTCTTCTCCCTGCTCAGAAAGGCGATCATCGTAGTCCCTCTTACATGCCTGCTGCCATATGCCTTCCATCTCGGAACAAATGGCGTGTTCATGGCAGAACCTGTGTCGAATATACTCGGAGGAAGCGCCTGCTTTATCACGATGCTGTTAACCGTAATACCGGAGCTTAACCGGATGAAAAAATAAGATAAAAAAATAAAAAGATCCCACAGATATCCATCGCAATATCTGTGGGATCAATAATTTTCTCTCTATTTTATTGTCTGGTTAAACTGCTTATCATCTAAGCTGCCTTCTTATCCTGAGTCATGTCTTTTGCATCTGGAGCCGTGATATCCTCTGATTCACGGTGCAGCTTCTCACCCCAGTTTTCGTCCACAAAGCATTTGACCGCTGCTGCGAGTGCTATAACTCCAAATGTATAAGCCAATATATCCATTGCCATAATTATCTCTCCTTCACTGTTTAGCGCATTCGCGCTGATATCTATCCGATCACGTCACATAAATTCTACGAAACGCCAATGAAGGCCCAGATGTAATTATTATTCTATTTTCATATCAGATTCACGTCACATCTGAGATTTCCTTCACCGGCATATCCCAGACGTTTTTTTCCGTCTTTTCTGTGTATATATTCCAGCAGCATCCACCTTCGGCTGTTTGCGACCTCCGTGTATCTGCCAGTCAATGCACACACACAGAATATCAGACTTAACAGCAACGCCACGAGGACTGCCGACAGCATCCATGTGTTGTCTATGGATTCTTCCGAATTTCCAGTCCGTATATTCCTTGTCTGGATCGCGATTCCCGCAGAGCTGTCCACCATGAGAACATCGTTGTTACCGGCATCTATTCCCCGGCTCTCACCCAGTGATGATATTGAATGGACAGAGTAATTCCTGACATTCACGTTGTAAAGTCCACATACTCCAAGATATGAGACGCACATAGCCACAGCAATTATCCACGCATATATATTGTAATGTGCTCTGCATACTGCCATATGTGCCACCTCCCATACTTGATAAATACATCCGTCTTACTTACAGAGTATTATATTATATCTGGGAGTTTTTTTCTTCTGCTGCACCGCTTCTTTAGCTGTCTCTTTGCCGTTTATTTGTCAATTCTTATCCTGCTCAGGCTGGACAACCTCTATCCTGAACACGTTGATCGTATCCACGTCAGGACAGCAGAACACTGCTGTTCCAGGCTCATTCCCCGGGATGGTTCCACCATATCTCAGAATATCCACATAGGGAAATGCCACATGCATTGCCATGGGACAGAGCTGTCCTCTCTCAGTATCAAAGTCGTAGCTGTCACCTATCTTATGTCCCCTGTGGCAGCCGTGCGGACCTTTGCGGTCTATAAGTGTTATCTTTATCTGTGGTCTGCTCATTCAGTTATCACCTCTATGTACTGTTCAAGTGGAATGCCCTTGTACTTGTCAACATTGTCCTTGTTCAGGGCTATAAGCTTCTCCACCACCTTCATGGCTGACTGAACACTGTCCTCTATGCTGTGGCCTCCCCTGTACTTTCCGATGAGCACAGCAGAGAATATATCGCCTGTTCCCGGGAATCTCACAGGGATCTCTGTGTAAGGGAACACGTTCAGTTTGTCTGTCTCACCGTCCAGCATAAGCGTGCTGGTCTGTCCATCTATATTCACGCTGGTTATAACCACAGTCTTTGCTCCATACTCGTGCAGTGTATGTGCCAGATCATCGGCCTCAGCCATGGTCAGGACCTTTTTGCCAGTGTATTTGCCGGCAAGAAATGCCGCTTCTGTGCAGTTTGGCACTATAAGATCCGCCACCTTGCACATCTTCCTCATATATCCAACTGTGTTCTCCGTAACACCGTTGTACAGGATTCCGTCATCACCCATGATCGGATCGACAAATATAAACGCACCCTGAGATTTCTTCTTCTCACAGTACTCAGCCACTAGCTTCGTCTGCTCTTCGGATACAAGAAAACCTGTTGCTATAGTGTCAAATGCAAATCCAAGTTCATCCCACACTGTCATGCTGTTCTTCATATAGCCGGTGGTCTCAAGAATATCGAATTTACCGTAGTCCAGTGTATTTGACACAAGTGCCGTAGGCAGATTGTATACCTGAAACTTCATGTTGGACAATATCGGTATCATCGCTGACAGTGCGACCTTTCCGTAGCCTGCCATATCATTTATAAGAAGTATATTGTTCATAGTCTCTTCCTCTTTTCCATTCATTGTAATACTTATAGCATATATTTGCATCCTGATAAAGCGTTCTTTATGAACTCATAATCTGCACTATTCACCCCATACAGCTGACGAACTATATCATCAATATCATCATACAACTTACATTTTTCTTCTTCATTGTCTCTGGGACATTCTATCAGCTGGTCCACCATACGAATCAGCTGCGCCTGAATCTCCTCATCCGCCAGTGGGATTGGGATCGACTCAATATGTGATCTCAGGACTTTCACCGAATTGTATCTTTTCTCATATATATACTGCGCAATTCTGGAATTCAGTACGGCCATAACATACTTCATCTTCAATCCCTGTATATGCGGAATCACAATATTACAGCTATTGAGAGTTGCCATCTGCCTGTCATCGTATGCAAATACCAGCTGTCTGTTGATGAATCTGTATATGAGTTTTTCCGATGCCCTGTACAGTTTCTCTGGGGCCGCCTGTTGATATCTGTCAAATCCGGAGAGGATGTATTTGTCGCATTTATCATATCCATATCTGTACACATCCGCTCCTGTGACAACCGGCTCCATTCCGTTCTGCAGCTCCATGGAAATATACTTTTTGTTGTCTCCAGTTACTATGCCAAGGGCAAAATCAGCCTGTCCACGCAGGAATGTACAATCTCTGGTGTTCTCCAGTCTGAGCAGCACCTCATATTCTTCGTCACTTAATCTCACCTGAAAACCGTCAGGCGAAAGAGGTCTGTCATTATATATCACAAACCTCTGTCCATTCCGCTCTATTGCTGCACCTTCAGTGTGCCCCGGAGCAGAGCTCTTTACAAGCTGCAATGTGATCGCCGGACACTGTACACCGTGGAATACATCGCCAACAAATTTTACTCTTCCTATGTCAGAGTTCTCCGCAATAACCTGTCTCACGTCTCGATGATTTCTCACATCCAGGATAGCCTCTGGCAATACAAATTCCAACACTCCGCCATCCGCCAGCAGTTCCAGCGATCGCTCCACGAACACATCGTACGATTCAATTCCACGCCTTCCCGCGGTTCTGTATTTTTTATGAAGATAGTCTCTCATATCACAGTCAAATGCATATCCCCACGGCGGATTACCTATTATCACATCAAAATATATATCTTCTGTATCCTCTTTTGTAAGGAAGTTCCTACAGGTTATATTGTCATAAATTTTGTTCAAGTCTTCTATATTAAGTGATGTTTTACTTATAGCTTTCTCTTTTTTGCATTGATACGAACTTGTGAGCGCAAGGTTAAAACGAGCCAGCTGGACACTGAGTTCGTCTATATCACATGCGTATATCTGCCCCAGTGGGATCACCTTGGATAGCTGGATCAGGAAGTTTCCTGTTCCGCAGCAGGGATCTAGAACACGCATATGGCCTGCATCATTTTTTTCAACGGTATTATATAAGTTTTCCACTATACCGCTCACCATCTGTTTTACAACATCCGTCGGCGTGTAATATGAGCCGGCAGCCTTTCTGCTTCCTATATCCCTGATGGACATATACAAGAGACCCAGAACGTCCTCTCCCGGCTGATAATCATAATGCGCTCTAAGCAAATCTTTATTTTCATTTATCCATATCCTGGCTTTGTCTTTATCGTCGATTATATCATCGATAAGCCTTTTCCAGCATCCAATATCCATGTTGTTCTCAATGTATATGGATAATGTCTCTTCTTCTCTGTCCTGCAGCCCCTCCATGTTTTCCAGATTATCCACACTTATAAGCTGCTTGAGCGCACAGTCTGCCAATATAACTCTCATTGCAGTGTCTGTCATAGCTTCACCAGATTCTATCAATCCTCCAGCTAGTTCGAATACAGTCTCCCTGCTCCCACAGTTATCAGACACGTATTTGTCATAGAATGCCTTCCCCGACACATACTTTTTGTTGCGGCGGCTTTTAAGCGAGGCAAACTTCCCTGAAACCAATGCATTTCTTATATATAAAGCATACTCCTCACTGAAATATTCTTGTCCATCTATTTGTTTCTGCGATTCTATTTTCCCAAGTCTGAGCCAATTTCGCCCGGTTGCTTTGGTTATCGACAGCAGCCTGCACAGCTCCTCAAGTGTTATATACTTCTCACTCATTTGAACCTCAATGTATTTATATCATGAATCTGTCATCACATTTACTCTATCTCAGAATAGATTTTTTCAATCGACTAGTCAAGCATGATATATTTATTACATTTCCGGCTGAAGCTTCCCTTCCTCATGTGTACAGCCGGCTGCCAGCTGTTTTCTGAAAATCGTTCTAAAAATCAATCTCACAAGTGGGCCGCAATAGCAGAGCTGCCAGAGCAGTGCAACAGGGAGGTTAAGCCCCCATGTCTGGACAAATGTTCCGAAGTTCTTCGTATCGTTGAACAATATGGTGGCGATAAGACTCATGATAGGGCACATCATTATACAAATATAGAATGAAATCATGAACGTGATCACCTGTGGTCTGTCAGTCGGTCTCACGATCTTGAACGCAAGCATTGGTGCAAGCTTTCCAACCACGAAAAGCTCCAGCACAATAGCTATCGGCCACATGATCGGCATCTCATGCAGTGCCATGACAAATGTCCGATTGGTGAAACCTCCTGTGTTAAGCGCTACATTGTAGCAGATCATTCCATAGACCATGAACATGGCCATGATGGTTGTGAATACGAATTCCTGTAATTTGTTCTGTGGCATAATAATTTTCCTCCTTAAAATAAATCGAGCAGCCGCATTTAAAGGCGCTTCGCGCGGCGCATAAAAAAAGCCCAACGAAACTTTCATCTCGTTGAGCTTAACTGCGACTACCATTAATTGTCCTCATGGTAGCACAAACATTTTATAATTGCAAGCAACTTTCAGTTTTTTATATACAATTTCTGCCCGTCTGAGGCGGCTTGTGGGGACGAAGGTACCTGTCCCCCGATACAAAGTGGAGAGGATTATTCAGCCACGGCTTTCTTTCCAGTGTACAGCTGATAATATCTGCCCTTCATGTCAATGAGCTGATCGTGGGTGCCTCTCTCTATGATGCGTCCCTGCTCCATGACCATGATACAGTCCGCGTCCTTGACCGTGGAAAGTCTGTGCGCTATGACAAATGATGTCCTTCCCTCCATGAGGGCATCCATTCCCTTTGAAACCATGGCCTCGGTTCTCGTATCAATGGATGATGTAGCCTCGTCAAGGATCAGGGCCGGTGGATCTGCAACCGCCGCCCTCGCGATAGCCAGCAGCTGTCTCTGTCCCTGACTGAGATTTGCCCCGTCTCCGGTGAGCACTGTGTTGTAGCCGTCAGGAAGACGCTTTATAAAGTCGTGGGCATTTGCAAGCTTTGCAGCCTTGATACACTCCTCATCCGTGGCATCCAGTTTGCCGTATCTTATGTTATCCATGACTGTTCCTGTGAACAGATGTGTATCCTGAAGAACTATACCAAGGCTTCGTCTGAGATCCGGCTTCCTTATCTTGCCTATGTTGATATTGTCGTACCTTATCTTGCCGTCCTGTATATCATAAAACCTGTTTATCAGATTGGTTATGGTCGTCTTGCCCGCGCCTGTACTTCCGACAAATGCAATCTTCTGACCAGGCTTTGCATACATATTTATGTCGTGCAAAACTATCTTGTCCGGATTGTAACCAAAGTCAACATTCTCAAATTCAACCTCACCTGTGAGTTCCCTGTATGTCACTTCACCTGTCTCATGCCTGTGTCTCCATGCCCAGAGTCCTGTTCTCTCCTCGGCCTCCGTGAGATTGCCATTTGCATCCTTCTTTGCATTTACCAGTTCAACATAGCCCTCGTCCTCCTCTGGCTTCTCGTCTGTCATGGTGAATACCCTGTCAGCTCCGGCAGCCGCCATAACGATGGCATTGATCTGCTGGCTTATCTGGGTTACAGGCATCGTAAAGCTCTTGTTGAGTGTCAGGAATGCCACAAGGGTTCCTATGGTAAGCCCTGACCAGCCATTTACTGCAAGTACACCTCCAAGTACAGCGCAGAGAACATAGCTTATGTTTCCAAGGTTCGCATTCACCGGCATGGTAATGTTGGCTATCATATTTGCCTTGTAGGCGCTGTCCTGAAGAGATCTGTTCAACTTGCAGAAATCGTCATATGCCTTTTCTTCGTGGCAGAACACCTTGACAACCTTCTGGCCGCTCATCATTTCCTCTATATAACCATTTACCCTTCCAAGTTCCTTCTGCTGCTTCATAAAGTATCTTCCTGACTTCGCGCCCAAGCTCGATGTCGCCTTTATCATGATAAGCACCATGACTACCGACAGAACCGTGAGCGGTATATCAAGAACTATCATAGCAATGAGTGTTGAGATAAATGTGATACTTGAGTTGATAAGCTGCGGCATACTCTGGCTTATAACCTGACGGAGTGTGTCAACATCATTGGTGTACACCGACATGATATCTCCATGTGCATGTGTGTCAAAGAACGAGATCGGAAGGGATTCCATACGTTCAAAAAGTTCAACCCTGAGTCTCTTCATGGTTCCCTGAGTCACATTTACCATGATCCTGTTGTATGCGTAGGCGCAGATGATTCCCAGCACAAGTATAAGACCAAGTCCCAGCATCCTGTGGGCGAGAGGTCCATAATCAGGTGTGCTCTGTTTCATCATCGGTTCAATATATACATCGATAAGTTTCTGCATGAACATCGATATACTCAGTATCGCAAGCGCCGATATAAGTATGCTGACCACAACAGTAATACAAGCCAGCTTATATTCCTTGAGGACATATCGGAGCAATCTTCCAAGTGCCTTCATGGGATTTTTCACTGGTTTCTTTTTCATATTGTCTGCCTGTCTCTTCATATCTGCATTCATATTTCCATTCATTTTATTTTCACTGTGTTTCTCTGAATTTCCAGCCATCCTGTTTCCTCCTTTCATCTATATTAATTCATCTTCTCATCGAAATCTCCGCCGCCTGACATCTGGACGTCATAGATCTCCTTATATATCGTGTTATTCTTCAGCAGATTTTCATGTGTGTCGAAGCCGCTGACCATTCCATTATCCAGAACTATTATCCTGTCAGCATCCTGCACACTTGATATTCTCTGGGATATGATGATCTTGGTGGTGTTCGGTATCTTGGTTGCAAATGCCTGCCTGATCTTCGCATCCGTAGCGGTGTCCACGGCGCTTGTAGAGTCATCAAGAATGAGTACCTTCGGGCTCTTGAGCAGTGCCCTGGCAATACATAATCTCTGCTTTTGTCCACCAGACACGTTGCTTCCGCCCTGCTCGATCCAGGTGTTGTATCCATCCGGCATTCTGTCTATGAACTCATCCGCGCAGGCAAGGCCGCACACCTCACGGCACTCTTCCTCCGTGGCATCAGCCTTGCCCCATCTCAGGTTGTCAAGTATCGTGCCTGAGAACAACACATTCTTCTGAAGCACAACCGCCACTTCATTTCTGATGACCTCCATGTCGTAATCACGCACGTCATGTCCTCCGACACAGACCGAACCGCCGTCCGGCTTCACATCATAAAGTCTGCTTATCAGATTGACAAATGTTGACTTACCGCAGCCGGTTCCACCGATCACGCCAACTGTCTCTCCAGACTTTATATGAATATCGATATCCTTCAGTGTATCCTCGGCACTGCCAGTCTTATACACGAAATCCACATGGTTGAAATCTATTCTTCCATCAGGCACCTCCATGATAGGCTCATCAGGATTGGTCATGGTCGGGGCCTCCTCAAGGACCTCAGATATACGTCTCATGCTCGCCATACTCATGGAGATCATGACAAATACCATGGACAACATCATCAGCGACATCATCATACTCATGACATAGCTGAAAAGTGATGTGAGATTACCTGTCGTCATACTTCCGCCGACTATAAAGTGCGCTCCGAGCCATGAGAGGAGCATCATACATGTGAAGATGACGAACATCATGATTGGATTGTTGAAAGCCAGCAGGCTCTCAGCCTTTATGGACAGTTCCGCAAGAACCTCTGCTGCCTTTCCAAACTTCTTATCCTCGTATTCTTCCCTGACAAATGCCTTTACGACTCTTATCGCTGATACATTTTCCTGAACGCTGGCATTCAGGTTATCGTAGTTTCTGAATACCTCGTCAAATATAGGCGTCACTTTGAATATGATGAAGAATAAGCCGAATGCAAGAACCACAAGTGCCGCCACAAATATAAGTGACAGCTCCACGTTGATGGTAAAACACATTATCATGCTGCATATGAGCATGAGCGGCGCCCTGACCGCTATTCGTATGAGCATCTGGTACGCATTCTGTACATTTGTCACATCAGTTGTCATACGTGTTATAAGGCTGGCGGTGCTAAACTTGTCAATGTTGGTAAATGAAAACTCCTGCACATTCCTGTACATGCCCTCCCTCAGGTTACAGGCAAATCCTGTTGATGCGCTGGCAGCAAATTTGCCCGCCATCACTCCAAAGAAAAGGCTCAGGAAAGCCAGAACAAGCATGATTCCGCCATACATATATACCTTGCTCATGTCCTGTCCGTTGATTCCCTCATCGATTATCTTGGCGGTCACAAATGGAATGAGGATCTCCATGAAGACCTCGGCCGCCGTAAATACAGGTGTGAGTATCGAGTCCTTCTTGTACTCGCCCACCTGACCAAGCAATGTTTTGATCATTCTATTTCCTCCTTGTTTCGGTTTGAAATGCTGACAGAATCCTCAGATGTACAAAATCAGGAACTTGATTTGTGATATGCGATATCTGATTGTCAGCTATGTGTGATTTGACGCAAGTTGCATAAATATTAATACTTCTATTTTTTAATGTCAATAGTATACAGAGGCGTTTCATCTGTGAAATTTCTGTGTATTTAAAGTATTTAAAGACATATTAAAATAAGGCATATGAACATCTTTTTAGTCCATATGCCTCATTTTATAGAGATCTAATATTTAATTTTCGCTCTAACAGCCATTTCATTCAAAGCCATCAATGGGTCTTGAACCTTTTCTTAACACAAATTCCTGCAACCCCCACTATTGAAACAAACATAAGAATCACATACAACTGCAAGTCTGTACTGTCACCAGTTTTTGGAGATGATTGTGTTGTTTTATCCGTTGTACTTGTCTCCTGTGTTATATTGGTTGTATCTTCCGAAGGCTCCTGTGTTGTACTGGTTGTGTCTTCCGAAGGCTCCTGTGTCCCCGTTGTCTTCTCGCTTACTGTAAAATGAGCTGTCGCTGTTCCGCTTTCAGAGACAATGCCAAGTGTATGCTCACCCTTCGAAAAACCGGCAACATAATCCTCTTTCAATGTTACGATTATACTTCCAGATTCCACCGTATAATTACTCTCATCTATGGTCTTTCCGTCAACCTCAACACGAATAAAATCCCTGTATGCAGCATCAGATGTGAATGATAGTGCATTCTTCGCACCTGCTGTTACTGTTGCTCCGTCTCCCTTGATAATAACAGGGGCGAGTTTTGCAAGCACTGTGTCTTCCTTTTTAATTTCATTTTCTGCATTTTCATCACTAAAATACTTATTACATTTATCACAGAACCAATATGCAATGTTTCCTTCTTTTGCAGCAGTAGCAGCTTGCTTTTCTACTTTTTCCATATCGTGACCGGCGTTTTCTGCTGTCCGTACATTTTCCTTTGTTTGAGTTTCAAAAGCAGAATTTTCAAATGTCACACTGTATGTAGTTAATTCTGGCAATACGCAGTTCTTTTCCTGTATTACTGTTGCTGTTGTATCTGCTGTCTCACTTTCTACGCCATCACATGCTGTACATTTTCTTTCTGCTGTACAGTGTTGATCGTCTGTGCTCCATGTGTATTTTACTTCTCCATAACTATGACCTGTTGCCGGAATCTCCGTATAGGTGGTGTAATCACAGTTACTGCAGGTATCGTAAGCTTCCCAACCGTTTGCGGTACAAGTCGCCGCCTGTGCATCGTGATGCACGAAGTCGTGACCCGTAGCTTGGATCGTCTCTGTTTTTATTCTGCCGCATCCAATGCAAGTATACTTTCTCTCCCCCTCTGTTGTGCAGGTTGGAGAAATAGTTATAGTGCCATTATCCCAAATATGTACTCCAACATCGCCCTTTTCTGCGCAGACATTACACTCATGCCAATGATTGTTTTCATCCGAAATCCAGTTTGAGCTCCAATCATGTCCGGGTGGGGTGGATGTTCCGCCGCAGACCGTGCAAATCTGTCCGCTTGTGCAGGTTGCCGTTCCGCTCCACACATGCGTAGAACGCGGATTGCTGATATTAGTGCCACATTCTGTGCAATAAACGTGATTCCAATGATATCCAGCGTCTTTGTATTCATAAGTTCCGGTTGTACTTACCCATTTACCACAGATGTCGCAATAGGCTCTGCCCGCATATGCCGGTATCCGCAGCAGCATCAGCACCATGCACATAGTGAGCAGGGTGGTCAAAATTCTTCTCTTCATATAGTTTCCCCCTTATAAACAAAATTGAATTTAGGTAGTGATTTCTGTATATAAAGATTTTATCATTTTGACTTCTTCCATGTAATCTCCGTTTCGATACGAAAATGTATATTTTCCTATTTCAGCATATAATTTTTCAGCTCATCCCTCTTATTTATATTCATTTTTTCATAAATCCTGCTCAGATAAGTTTTAACCGTATTTGGTGAAAATCCCAGATAATCTGCAATTTCCTGATTATTCCAATCTCGGCTTGCCAGCATTGCAATCGAGAATTCCACTGTGGATAATGCATCCGTCACTGAATTTCCTGACATAGGATTGTGGATCGACATCCATCCCCTACTAAAGGCAATGACTTTATCAGATAATTTGTTATATAGTTTTGAATCCTCCTTGCGGATACATGACTCCAGAAGTCCCTGCAGCAAACCATGATGCTCAATAAAAGGTTCCAGAAATTCGTCTTCTTTCGCCACGTTCCATGCCAGCATCAATGCATCTTTTGCTTTCTGCTGATTTTTCAGATTCATCTGACACATTGCAATCATACAATACAGATAGATCATACTAATAGGATATACATCATCCCTGAACATCAATGCTGCCTCGCAAATTCCAAGTGCCCTGCCATACTCCCCTTTCAAATATGCCATGTGAGCTATAACATAGGCAGAAAACAGCTTAATTCCTGGCGGCAATGTCACTACATAAAGCTCCACATCCGGATGTTTATCCACCGGAAGATGCAAAAGCACAGAGGACATATATCCCGCAAATACACTGACAGCCCTGTCCTCAGCGGATGAAGGATTTTTCATCTCTTTTTCAAGACATTCCTGTATCTCCCTCAGTCCTTTTCTTGATGCAGCTTCTCTGCCAAGTGTCAGATTAGAATATACATATAACAGGCAGGATGACATCTTCAATTTAATATTATTGCTCATCAGATAACGTTCTGCTATATGATTGCACTCCTCCGCCTGCCCGGTAAAATAATAGTATTCAGCACGTGCTATCTCCTGAAAATCCCTGTCTTCAAAACTGTCTACCGTCTTTTTCGCTTCACCCGGCTGAAATGCTGCATTGATCAACGGCAGTATGGTATATTCACTCATGATCGTATCCCTCCAAACCAACGATCCGCCAAATCATTTATCAATTGCTCTAAGTATAAATCCTGCTGCCACTCCGGCTGCCACGCCTACCACTATTCCGCCAATGATATCTGTCGGGAAATGCACATACAGATACATTCTTGAGAACGCTATGAGGATCGCTATCACGCAGGATATTGCGCCCAACAGTTTCTTTCTGCTCATGAACAACGCCGTGACAGCCGCAAATGACGCCGCCGTGTGTCCCGATGGGAAGGAATAATCCGTTGGTTTCTTCACTATCAGATCTGTAAAATTCGCCACATCATATGGTCTTGTCCTGGCGACAAGATTCTTTAACAGGCAGTTGGTTATGAGAAGATCAAGGATAAGTGCGATGGCCATGCACAGCCCTGCCTTCCTCGTCTTTGGAATGATCAGCAGCACAGCCGCCAGCACTATACACAATATCCCTGCATTTCCAAGTGATGTGATCGCCACCATGATCTTGTCAAGCCATGGGGTATGTATATTCTGGAGAGCGTCAAGGACTTCTATTTCCCACATCAGAAATTACCGCCGTTCCAGCCCCAGTCATGTACGCCGTGGTAAGTCACATACACCGCATTTCCCGGGATTCCAAGTACATCTGCAAATATATCGCAGATCTTTCCTGTCATTGCATCACAAGCTTTAGGAGTCACATCACCGAATACGCTGACTTCCACATATGCGCCCTTATCAAGTTTCTTTCCACCCATGAAAAGGTCGTATCCATCGTTGATGCCGACCATAAGGTAGCTCTCCGTCTTGTTCATCGTTGTTATCGCCTGACCGAGACTGCTCTTAAGAGTCTCCTTCTGGTCATCGCTCATCTTCACTGTAACCTTTGAATCTATAAATGGCATTTCTTTGTTCTCCTAAATTATATTACAAAAAGTCCTCAAACTCTATCTCAGACGGCAGCCTCAGATCTCCTCTCGGGCTGACCGACACGGTTCCGACCTTCACGCCGTCCGGCATACAGTTTCTCTTGAACTGCTGGCGGAAGAATCTCGTGTAGAATACCTTCTGCCATTTGTCGATCTCGCTGTCTGAGAAATTGTACTCGTCACTCTGTCTTACAGCCTCCTTGCACAGCTCATTTACCTCCTCAGGAGACATTCCATATCGCAGTGTATAATATAAGAAGAAATCGTGCAGGATGTATGATCCCACGGTGTCCTCCGTCTTCTGCGCGATGGTTCCGTCCGGGTTCGGTGGAAGCAGCTCCGGACTGACCGGTGTGTCTATGATATCGTCTATGATCGGCGCGATACCCACAAATCCATCAACCTCCATGAAGTGTCCGACTTCGTTCACAAGTGAGCGCACCAGAGTCTTTGGTATACTTGTATTCACAGCATACATGCTCATGTGGTCGCCGTTGTAGGTGCACCAGCCAAGTGCCAGCTCAGAGAGATCTCCGGTTCCAACCACGAAGCCGCCCTCCTTGTTGGCAACATCCATGAGTATCTGCGTTCTCTCCCTCGCCTGACAGTTCTCGTAAGTGACGTCATGCACGCTCTCGTCCTGTCCGATATCGGCAAAATGCTGTCTCACCGATGCAGCTATGCTTATCTCTCTGCTGTCACAGCCGAGCAGTCTCATGAGTTCCGTGGAGTTATTCTTCGTCCTGTTTGTCGTTCCAAATCCCGGCATGGTGATTCCCACGACAGTTGTGGATGGAAGTCCCGCATTCTTCACCGCCTGTGCTGAAACCAGCAAAGCCAGTGTGGAATCAAGTCCACCTGACACTCCCACGACCACACATTTGCAGTGGGTCGCCTCTATCCTTCTCTGAAGTCCGGCAACCTGCATCTTGAATATCGCCATGCACCTCTCAAGCTTATTTCCCGATGGGACAAATGGTGTCATCTTCACCTTCATGAGCACATTTCCCTTGTCCATGAGCGGAGTATCACACACCACCGTCTCATACTTTCTGAATGCAAAGTCCCTCTTACAGTCGGCAAATGATTTGTTTGCTATCCTGTCGTGTCTTATCTTGGTAAGACTTATATCCCTGATCAATACTCCGTCCTCAAATGGCTTTACCTCGCCGAGGAGCTTGCCGTTCTCGTACATCAGATTGTGTCCTGAAAATACCAGATCCGATGTGGACTCGTACATTCCAGCCGACACATACACATATCCACACAGACAGTCCGATGACACACTGCCGATCAGCTTATGCCTGTATGCCGCCTTTCCGATGACCTCATTTGACGCGGAAAGGTTGAGTATCACCTCTGCTCCTGCCATGGCGAGAAGTCTTCCCGGTGAAACCGGAGTCCAGGCATCCTCACATATCTCTATGCCAAGCTTGACTCTCTGGTCTCCGCTGCCCATCTCTATCATCACATTGTTGCCAAACAGCACTTCACTGCCAACAGCCCTGTCCCCAGCTTTCTTTGAACCGGCATTGTATTCAAGCTCATCTCCGTCATCTTCCGGATCCATGAGATTGACCATCACCGCATCATACTTTCTGGCTGAGAACCATCTCTTCTCGTAGAACTCACCGTAGTTTGGAAGGTAAGTCTTCGGCACGATGGCCACGACTCTTCCACCCTGCAGGAACGCCGCACAGTTGAACAGCTCTCCGTCCACCTCAAATGGCAGACCGACCACCAGTGCCGACTGACCAGTACAAGTCGCCATGGCAAGCTGAAGAAGTCCTCTTCTCGCACCATCTATGAGCTTTCTGTTCTCAAACAGATCTGCACAGGTATATCCCGTGATGGACAACTCCGGCGTCACTATGACATCCGCAGCATCCTTATACTCTTCATATATATCCATTATCTCTCTGACATTTCCGCTGACACTTCCGATGTGTACCTTCGGCGTAACGGCCGCCACACGCAGCATATTCTTCATTGTTACCTCCTTGTAAAATCGCATTTGATTTTGCCTTTTCATAACATTTACACTTTACCACCCGGAGACATTTATTTCAACGAAGTTCACAACTTGATGAGTCTCTATTTTCTGTCATTTTATGGTTCGAGGGCTTATTCACTTGGCGTCAGATAACCTGGAGTTTTTATCTTTTGGCGAAAATACCTGCTCTTTTGATACAATTTTTTCTCCAAATGCTAAAAAAAGCTCCCGGACATATCATTGCGCCGGGAGCCTTTTTTCTGCCATGCAGATATCCAGTGACATACGGCTTATCTGCCATCACACATAGCTGCATCTATATAATATAGTATAAGATTTACTTTCCAAGTGGCTTACCTGTAAGCTTCTCATATCCCTCAAGGTAGATGTCGATGGTCTTCTGAGCGACATCCTCTGGAAGCTTCCATCCCTTGTCAGGATTAGCCTTCAGCCAGTCACGTGCGAACTGCTTGTCAAATGATGGCTGGCCATGACCTGGCTCATATACATCTGCTGGCCAGAATCTTGAGCTGTCAGGTGTAAGCATCTCATCGCCGAGAACAATGTTTCCGTTCTCATCGAGACCAAACTCAAACTTTGTATCTGCAATGATGATTCCTCTTGTAAGTGCGTACTCTGCACACTTCTTGTAGAGTGTGATGGTGTACTCCTTGAGCTTTGAAGCGTACTCCTCGCCCTTGCCAGGGAAGTACTTCTCAAGGTGAGCAATGCTCTGCTCATATGATATATTCTCATCGTGATCGCCAATCTCGGCCTTTGTTGATGGTGTGTAGATAGGCTCAGGAAGCTTATCGGACTCCTTTAATCCCTCTGGGAGCTTGATTCCACATACTGTGCCATTCTCCTTGTAGCTTGCCCAGCCACTTCCTGTGATGTATCCACGAACGATACACTCGATTGGAAGCATCTCAAGCTTTCTGCACATCATGCTGTTGCCGTCGAACTTCTCCTGCTGGAAGAACTCAGGCATATCCTTTACATCAACTGAGATCATGTGGTTAGGAAGAATGTCCTGTGTCATGTCAAACCAGAACTTTGACATCTGTGTCAGAACTGTTCCCTTCTTGGAAATTACATTGTCGAGGATGACATCGAAGCAGCTTATACGATCTGTAGCTACCATGATCAGGCTGTCTCCATTGTCATAAATCTCACGTACCTTACCTTCTTTGATTGGCTTTAATTCCTGCATTTTTTTATCTCCTTGATATTTATATTAATACCTTTTAGAAATTGTATTCATATAAGTGTGTATCACTTTTTATGGTTGCTTGTCAAGGCTTTGGAAGCCCTCAAAAATTTTTTCTCAAAATTTGTCAAGGTTTATGCGCCTCACGGGATTTTTATTGTGTAAAAGCACATTTTTCATCTTTACAATGTTATTTGTGATGGCTATAATAACAGAGCACAATATCTAGTGGGTGCTTCACATTATTCCCACCAAATATATTGTGTTCACAATAATTATTGCATATTTTTTCTTTATAAATAATTCCATGCGGCACAGGCAGCCGCATCTACTATATTACGTCGAACCAGACCTGATTGGCCTGATTTCAGTTAACTTGAATGATTGGAATATTACGATTAAATTTACCATTGAATTGGAAGAGGGAGGCTATTGCTGTGTCAGAGGAAGCTAAAACACACGTACACGTAATCAAAAGGAATGGAGAAGAGGTGACATTTGATCTGTCTAAGATAGAGAATGCCATCAAGGCTGCCAACAACGAGGTTGACAAGCTCCACCAGCTTAACGAATACCAGGTTCACGCCATCGCAGACAACCTGGAAAAACAGATAGAGTCGATGTCCCACGCAGTACACGTGGAGGACATTCAGGATATGGTCGAGACCGGTATCATGGAGATGAGAGGATATGAGGTTGCACAGAAATATGTGCGTTACCGTTACAAGAGAGAGCTCGCACGTAAGTCCAACACCACGGACAACGGAATCCTTGCGCTCATAGACCATATGAACGAGGAAGTCAATCAGGAGAATTCCAACAAGAATCCGGTTATCAACTCAACCCAGCGTGACTACATGGCCGGTGAGGTGTCCAAGGATCTTACCAAGAGAATGCTGCTGCCAGAGGATATCGTGGAGGCTCATGAAGCCGGAATCATACATTTCCATGATTCTGACTACTATGCTCAGAAGGAGCACAACTGCGATCTCATCAACCTTGAGGATATGCTGCAGAACGGAACAGTGATCAGTGAGACCATGATCGAGAAGCCGCACAGTTTCTTCACAGCATGCAACGTCACCACGCAGATTGTGGCACAGGTTGCCAGCAACCAGTACGGCGGACAGACATTTACCCTGTCCCATCTGGCACCATTTGTGGATGTTAGCAGAAAAAAGCTCCGCGCACAGGTCATCGAGGAGCGCAAAGACTGTGGTGAATCCCTGGATGATTCCATTATCGACAAGATAACAGAGAAGAGACTTCTGAACGAGGTCAGAAGCGGAATACAGACTATACAGTACCAGCTCATCACCCTGATGACATGTAACGGACAGGCACCATTTGTCACCATGTTCATGTACCTGGATGAGGTCCCTGAGGGACAGACAAGGGATGACCTGGCACTCATCATAGAAGAGGTCCTGAATCAGAGGATCAAAGGAGTTAAGAACGAGAAGGGAATCTGGATCACTCCGGCATTTCCTAAGCTCATATATGTTCTGGACGAGGACAACATCACCACAGATTCCAAGTACTGGTATCTGACCGAACTCGCCGCAAAATGCACCGCAAAGCGTATGGTTCCTGACTATATCTCCGCCAAAGTCATGAGAGAGATGAAGGATGGCGATGTATATCCGTGCATGGGCTGCAGATCATTCCCTACAAAAGAGGACGGCATCAGAAATCCTGACGGCTCACGCAAATACTACGGCCGTTTCAACCAGGGTGTTGTAACCATCAACCTTGTGGATGTGGCATGTTCATCAGATGGAGATATGGATAAGTTCTGGGAGATCCTTGAGGAACGTCTGGAACTGTGCCATAAGGCACTCCGTTGCAGACATGAGCGTCTTCTCGGCACTGTCTCAGATGTTGCCCCTATCCTGTGGCAGCATGGCGCACTGGCAAGACTTAAGAAAGGTGAGAAGATCGACAAGCTGCTCTTTGGCGGCTACTCAACCATCTCTCTGGGCTATGCAGGTCTCTGCGAGATGTGTGTCCGCATGATCGGCAAGACTCACACCTCAGAGGAAGGCAAGAAATTCGCCCTTGCTGTTATGCAGAAGCTCAACGACAAATGCGCTGAGTGGAAGGCTGCTGAGAATATCAGCTATTCCGTATACGGAACACCTATGGAGTCCACTACTTACAAATTTGCAAAGAATCTGCAGAAGCGTTTCGGCATCATCCCGGGCGTAACAGACAAGAATTACATAACCAACAGCTATCACGTACATGTAACCGAGCACATAGACGCCTTCAGCAAGCTGAAGTTTGAGTCAGAATTCCAGAAGCTGTCACCGGGCGGCGCTATCAGTTATGTCGAGGTTCCAAACCTCCAGAACAATATAGACGCAGTCCTTGAAGTTATGCGATTCATATATGACAACATTCTCTATGCAGAGCTCAACACCAAGAGCGACTACTGTGAGAAATGTGGCTATGACGGCGAGATCAAGATCGTGACAGACGATTATGGCAAGTTGGTGTGGGAGTGCCCTAACTGCGGCAACCGCGACCAGAACACTCTCTTCGTTGCAAGACGTACCTGCGGTTATATCGGAACCCAGTTCTGGAATCAGGGACGTACACAGGAGATCAAGGACCGAGTCCTTCACCTGTAGAATTAATCAGCTTAAAACTGATACTTTCAAATAAAAATACAGACAGCACAATTGTGAATGAAGTGACCTCAAAAAACAATTTACTGTCTGTATTTTTATTAATTTCTTATAACTACAATATCTTGCATACCCTCATGTAAGCGGCATCATCTGCAAAATCCGGCTGATCCGAAACAAACTTTATAACATCCGCGGATTTTACGCCTGGATTTGCCCGTTTAATACGTCTCCCACAACTTCATATTCTTGGCATTATCCACTATGTCAATGCAGCTTCCGTCAATTGCATTTATACATATAATCTGGGATATCTCCCCTACCGTGTCCTGTCCCCGGAGCTCCTCGCTCTGTGTAAATATCCATGCAGGAATGTAGCAGAGCTTTCCATCGTCATCTGCTGTCGCCATGTATCTGAGTGCCACGTTGTTGAACTGAACCTTGCCATATCTGGTCTGGTATTTCTCATAATATGCTGCAATGCCCTCATTTGCCTTTGCGATCATGTCGTTCCAGCTCATGAGTTCCACATCCTCCGCCTGCAGGGATGATGGATCTGTGTAAAGCTGAGCAAACATATCTACAACTCCATCATCATCAATATTTAATGTTACACTGTCACCAGTCTCAAACATATAGCCATTCTGTGTCTGGAGATTGTCAACGTTATATAATTCGCCCTCTCTCTCCTTTGCTCCGTATATAGACCTGCTGAGCGTTACCGAGTATCCACTCACCTTGGTCTGCTTTACCTCGCCATTGTCATCCGACCATATTCTGGCAAGCGGCTCTGTCTTTGTACTCTCCATACCGTCTATCCCCATCTTTGAGAGGAAATTCATCGCCTGGGATATGGCATCGTTCTCCGTGAGTTTGCTCTCATTTGTGACATTGGTCAGATCTATGTCTGTGGCATTGCTGATACCCGTCACATAGGTGTATGTTGCGCCGCTCACACCATCCAAAAGCTTGTTCTCCTCACTCTGGGATTTGTAAAATGATATATACACACCTGCGTCTGTATTGTCATCCTCACCGCCATACTGTGATATACTCACCGTATATTCCTTGTCTCCATATTTGCCTGTATACGATGAATACGGATCATCATAATTCTCCAGCAAAGGAAGTGAATCCGGTGCATCTGCCATCTGCTTCTTGTATGTCTCTATCTGGGTATCATACCAGGCATCCGACGAATCATCCCCCTGTCCCTGAGCCTCCTTCTTGAACTTCTCTGTACTCTCTATCATACTCTTCAGCTCATCCTTGGTCTGCACTCCATCCTTGCGAATATATATGCCCTGGGACTTGTCCAGGAGTCCCTCGACAATGCTCTGTATCTGCGCAGCATCAAGCTTCATAGTGCTGTAATATACCCTCTTCATGGAATCCGTATCAGGAATATCTATCGAACCGGAACAGCTTATCTCTGACAAGCCCGAATTGCCCACATCAAATGTCTCATCACACTTCTCCGGGATTCCCAGACTCTTTGCAAGGCTGCCACCCGCATCGTTACTACCATCATCACTGTATCCACTTGCAGAACCCGACTCTCCATCCAATGTATAATCAACCTTTTTATTTCCACATCCTGTCATCTGCATCGCCATCACTCCTGCCAGCACACATGCCGCTATTCTTGTCGCTCTCTTTCTCATGATTATTTTCCTCCTTGTCATTTCGCAAATATTCATATATTAGACATTTCACCTGACCATATCAGCACATTTATTTTGATATGGTTTTTGTTCCTGCCCCAGTCTCCGGGTCTGTTCCGTACCATGTCTCAAGACATTTTGCAGTCTCAATTATATCTACACAGCTTCCATCCACTGCGTTTATGTACACAAGCTGCACTATATTATCGTATGCGCCCTGCTCCTCTGAGATGTCATTATTTTCAGACTGGGTCAGTACCCATGCCGGTATGTACACAAGATTTTCTCCATCCTGTATACAGGGAACATACATAAATTCCACATTGTTAAACCGCACCTCTGAATAGGCGGTAGGATATTTTTCATAATATTCCGCTATGCTCTCGTCCGCCTTATTCACCATATCTTCCCAGCTCAGAAGATTCACATTTTCCCTGACAAATGAATCCGTATCCGTACTTAAGGTTGCTCTCACATTAAACACTCCGCTGTCATCCACACATACGGATATCCTGTCACCCTCGTACATGACGTAGCCATTTTCATTCTTCAGGTTATCCACTCCTGTCGGGTCTATATAGGCAGCATCCACTCCGCCGATCTGTATTCCAAATTCGAACATGTACCCATTCTTTTCAGCTTTTATAATTTCAAATCCGCTGTCCAGCCACGACCTCACCACAGCCTGGCTTCCGCATTTTGCCATTCCCGATATCCCCATTCTATCCAGAAATGCCTGGGCTTCACGCTCCGCTGTATTTTCATCTATCCCGCATTTATTTTCCTGGTCATCAATATCACCGCCAAAATAGTTTTCCCCGGCGGTCTCCGTCATCACTGCACCGTCCACATCTGCAAGATATTTCTGCTCCTGATCACCCGCCGGCTCATATACTATGCTTACCCTGCCGGAAGTATCTGCTGTGTCATCTCCGAATATCCACAGGCTGTACTGCTCACCGTCATGTTGTCCTATGTATATCTTATTTGTCGTATATTCTCCGACCACCGTATACGAATCAGGCGCTTCCTTCATCCGCTTCTTCGTCTCGGCTATGTCACTCTCATATATATCCGCAACATCCTGCTGCCCTGCTTCCAGAGCCTGCTGCCTGTACACCTCTATGAGGTCTATCTCCTTCTGTATCTCCCCCTTCGTCATATTCTCATCGCCGTCATCACGGCAATATATTCCCTGATCTTTGTCAAATGCGCTCTCCACCATGTCCTGTATTCTTGACGTATCCATCCTCATCCTGCCAAAACTTACAGTATACGCCCTGTCCACATTTGCAACCTGTATATCATCATCCACAAGACTTATCTCCGAAAGCTTTGAATGACCGGTATCAAATGTTAGATCACAGCTATCAGGAACACCAAGCCTTATACCGAGTGGTCCTCCGCCATGATCCTCCTCAATGGAATCACCATATATGTAATCTGTCCTGTCCTCGTCACCGCCGGGTCTGTTATCACAGCCACACATGCCGCATACGGCAAGTACAGACATGACCAGCGCAGTTTTCCGCCACGAATTTCCTGACATTTTCTGCCTCCCTTCACATTAAACTTCAGAAATGTCCCTGCTCATGATGTATTGTAAAATAGGTGTACATTAAGAAACAATTGCCGGGAACTTTAAGATATTCTTAAGACGAAAAAATCCCTTCCGTACGATGTACCTAATCATACGGAAGGGATCTGTAATCCACACTATATTTTAGAATTTAAAGAACATCAACAGGAGTATGATTCCCACAAGCGTGAGTGCCGCTCCCACCAGAAATGCTATCTTAAACCATTTCTCATCTCCTGTCACCCTGTCAAATGTATCATCCTCAACCTCAACAAAGCTGAGTGCCGTCATGGTCATAAGCCCAAGTCCGGTAAAAATCGCAGATGAAGCAGGAATCCTTATGGCTGGGATAACCCACAAAATAAAATATACTACATCACATCCAAGCAATATAAACAGCTTTTTTCCATACTTCTCAAACATAGCCCTCGATCTCCTTAATATAACATTTAACCTGTATCATAACACCTTATATTTGTTTACTCAAGCCTTCAGTCTTTTTGTTCTTAAGCCTTCTTATTATATCATCACATCCACAGACTGCGCTTATTCCCACCGCAATCCCAAGCACGAACAGCATCGTGGAATTGCCATATTCGCTTGCGGCCTTCCAGTCTGAATCAAATGCAGCGCTCAGAGTGTAGTAGAGCGGTGCCCCCGGCAGAAGCGGGATGAGCCCGACTATAAGATACTGATTTGCCGGTGCTTTCATGATCCTTGCTGCTATCTCAGCATATATGGCAGCCCACAGGCTTGCCGCAAGAGATGGGATAAATACGTCATCTATGATATTTCTGACCAGAATGTATACTATCCATGTGCACATTCCATTAACCGCCGCCGGTATCACATTCCGCCTGCCAAGATTGAACATAAGCGCAAATCCCAGTGATCCCAGAAGCGCAGTGATTATCTGTACCGCCATTTGCCATTCCTCCTGTTGTTATCTGCATATAAATACCGCAAGTGCGAAGCCACAGGCTATACCTGCCGCCCACAGAACGGATTCAACCAGCCTCAGACTTCCCGTTATCGTATCACCAACAAACATGTCCTTCACAGCATTTGTCAGTGCCAGTCCCGGGATCAGCAGCATTATATCTCCTATCATGACCTTGTCCGCATGTATTGGAAGCACGTGCCCCGCCAGTCCTATCAATACACCCGTGACAAATGAACTCAGGAAATTAAACAGTATGTTGTTGGTACATATAGGGGCAAAATACATCTGCATCAGCCATATACCCACGGCAAATACCGCAGCAACCACGCCATCAAGTATACTTCCGCCGAAGAATACCGCCAGCGTTCCCGCCGCCAGCACGCTTCCAACGCACACTCGCAGTCCCGGTGCCGCCGCATGCTCTATCTCCTCAATACGCACCTTCAATTCATCAATATCAAATGGTTCTCTGCAATACTCTCTGCTCAGGGCATTTATCCTCTCAAGCTTCCAAAAGTCAGTCTTTGTTCCGTCTCTTGTTCCTCTGGTCATGGAGCACACAGTTCCATCCGGCATATTCATGGTACATACCAGCGTAGATGTGATGGCAAATACATCCATCCGCTCCGCTCCATAAGCAGCACCCATTCGTCTGAGCGTATCCTCCACTCTCTTCACCTCTGAGCCATTCCGTATCATCATGGCTCCGACATCCATGAACAGACCGAGCATTTTCACATCCTCCGGCTTTCCCTGAGGCATGTCCAGCAGCTTCTGCGGCCCGCTGTGCCTGTCAATATCTGCCATACCCATATGCCACCATCCTTTTTATACAGATATACCGCATGTCAATATCTATCTCATCGGAATTTGCTGGAAATACTGATGTCTTCTCTCATCCACTATCCTCTCCAGCTCCTTCTGATTGTGGTTATATATCTTATTTATCTCATCGTTGTATCCTATTATTATGTATGGAACCACACTTTCTATGTATGCAAGGGTGTCATCACAGTCCTTCTCCTTCCTCATCGGAAGCGCCATTCCGCTGCCATCATTCAGCCTGACCTCGATCTGGTAAGACTTACCCGCCTTGATTCCGTACACTCTGTTCTGGGTTATGAGCTTATATACCCACATAAGCTCCCTGGTTTCGGCAAAATTCACCGTGTCACCCTTGATATACATGAAGAACTCGTTATTTAATCTGAGACCATTAACTGCGGCACCTGATCTGTAAAACTGCTCTATCCTCTCCATCTCATATTCAGGATTTGGCTTCTTCTTGCAGTAATCCAGCACGTCTCTTATGTTGCTCTGCCTTATTGCCAGAGATACGAACCATGCCGCAAATGCAAGGAACATAGCCGAGCCAAGTCCTATCCATATCGATTCTTCATCTCCCCCCATCGCCACAACTACACCGGCTATTCCGATTGCCGCAAATATCACTGTTCCAATAACACACTTTATCCTGTACTTTGTTCCAAGCTTCTTTATCATCTGTTTTAACCCCATTTTCTTAATTTTACTCAGTCATATTCCACCTTCATCAGGCAAAGTCCATGTGGAGGCGCCGTAGGCCCCGCCAGCTGCCTGTCCATCCCGGCTATGATCTCAGGGATATGCTCCGCACCCATATTCCCATATCCAACCTCTACCAGTGTTCCGGCCAGTATCCTCACCATGTTCTGCAAAAAGCCATTTCCATGGAATCTCATACGGATATAGTCTCCCTCCTTCACTATATCCACATCGTATATGGTTCTGACCGTGGATTTCTTCATCTTATTGTTGCCACAAAAAGATCTGAAATCATGCTTTCCGACAAGATACGATGCAGCCTTTTTCATCACATCCACATCAAGTGCACTGCCCTGCGGCACACACCACACATAATTTCTGTCAAACACAGGTTTCTCAGCACCTACATACAGTGTGTATTCGTAGATTTTACCGGTTGCATTCAGCCTTGCATGAAACCTGTCCCCGGCCACAGCAACATCAAGTGCACAGATATCCGCAGGCAGATACCTGTTCAGATAATCCTTTATCTCTTCCGGAGTCTTATCTGTCTCAAGCCTTCCGCTCGCCACCATGGCTCTGGCATGAACCCCCGCATCAGTCCTGCCTGCACCATGTATATCGACCTTTGCATCGACCATCCTGGTGAGAACCGCCTCTATTCGCCCCTCCACTGTGTCTGCATTTATCTTGCTCTCCCAGCCGTGATAACGTGTGCCATCATAACTGAAAGTAAATCTGTAATTTACCAAATGTATATCCTCTCTTACTACAGCACCTGCTCGCCTGTGTCTTCCTCAAATTCCTTTACCTGTTCAAGCCAGTATTCCCTGTCTTTATCTGTTATCGGTCTTATTACTTTACATGGATTTCCAGCAGCTATCACGCCATCAGGAATATCCTTTGTGATAACCGAACCTGATCCGATGACAACATTTGAACCTATGGTCACACCCGGATTTATGACAGTGTTGCCTCCGATCCATACATTATCGCCTATTGTAACCGGCTTGCCAAGCTCCACACCGGCATTTCTGATCATCGCATCTATCGGATGACATGCACAGTATATATTGACCCTTGGTCCCAGAAATGCATGATCTCCAATGATAACATCACACTGATCCAGAACTATCAGCCCTGTATTTGCATAGAAATAGTCTCCCACATGTATATTCGTTCCATAGTCGCAGTAAAATGGCGGCTCTATGTAACACTCCTTTCCCATGTGTGCGAATAATTTTCCAAGGTACTCTCCGGTTCTCGTCATTGTCTCAGACCTCGGAGCACCATTGAACTTATCAACCAGATTCTTAGCATTCCCCTCCGGATCCCAGTCCACACACCTGTATAATTTGCCGGCTTTCATTCTGCCAAGCATTTTCTCTACTCTGTCCATAGAATTTTCTCCTTGTATTCATAATATTTACTCATCATGTTTATAACTGACTAAAAGATACCATTCTTTATGGCTGCAATCAACCGCAAATATAATTACTCGTAAATCGAATCCAATATAAGCAATAAACTGCTATCGGTAACAGAAATAGAACAAGCTGTTCAATCGTTGTCAACCGTTTTCAGGTCAAAAAATAAAATCCATGATATATGTGGGCAATCGGTAATGCAGACTGCCTTGCTTTGACGCTTCCTGTCGAGGCGGCGACTGCAAACGCCCTTATCGCAGTCAGAGCCGAGTGCATATGGAAGCCAGTCAAAGTAAGGCTAGGCAAATGTGATTGCACACATACAAACTGCTATCGGTAACAGAAAAACTGCTCTCCAGATATTATAATAAGCCGTGTGCCTGTATTCTGAATCGATAGCGTAATCGACTGAACTTCAGCGCTTATTGCCGGAGCGGCGCGCACAAACGCCCTTATCGTGCGCAGAGCGCAGTGCAAATATAAGCAAGCTGAAGTTACGGAAGATTAGTGTGATTCAGAATACAGGCACACGGCTTATTATGTCTGGAGAGCAGTTTTTCGTCCGTCCTCAATACACATAAAGGTACATCCCAAATTAAAATACTAGTTTGATATTTTCCAACAGCTTACAAGCCGTTTATTTCCGTGCTTTTCCGTGCTGATTTTTCCATTTTTCCATAGTATTTTTTTATTTTAGTATCGTTGTAGTATCACCAGGGCATTGACACACTAAGCCAAACTTAGGGCGTCAAATTGATATGCCCATACTCTCCGCAAGGCTCTGCACTGCTCCATTATGCGATAGCTTGCTTATAGCTCGCTCTTCTGCGTTATACACTGTTATATACGACTTCTGCAGCTTGTCGCATATGGTGCGAATTGTGCACCGCTTTCTATACTTCAATTCTATAACTTCCCATTCCCTAGGGGTTAATACACGCCGGGCAATCGTCCATAACTCACCATTCGCCACATCATCAAGCACAGCCCCCAATTGGTCATCTTCTGAGGCCAGCAGATCATACAGGCTATTAGCGTCTTCATCACCGCTTAACTTTTCATCTAACGACCTTGTTATATCGCCTTTGTCCATGTATTCCAGAAGTTTTTCCACCTGTGGCACTGTAAGCCCCATTATATGGGCTATTTCCTTTATTGTGGGCTCTCTGCCTTGCTTGTTTGTGAAATCCGCTTTACAGGCCATATATTTATATATCTGCTCATGTTTATGTATTGGAATGCGTACAAGCCTAGACTTTGCCACATACCTGTTTAATTGTCTGTCTATGCTCATAACCATGTATGTGAGGAATGCCGCCCCCTGGTCCTTTTTATACTTGCATGCTGCCTTATATAGAGCTATATAGGATTCCTGAAATAAATCGTCTATATCTTCCGCATAGGTGTATTTCTTGGCTATCTTGTAGATCATGCCCCTATTCTGGTTATATAGCTGTTCCATGTTGTCTGTGACGTTCTCACCGCTCTGTATAAGCTCAACAAGCTCTTCATTGGTCATTTATAAGCCTCCTTACCAAAAGAGCCCCCACAACGCACTGTGAGAGCTCTACAACAAACAATATATATATAGTCAAATACGCCCCACGGGGAGGAATAGGCGTATTTATTGCCTTACTGGTGTCCCTCTGTTGACTGTGAAGCCTCCGGCACAGCCTGGTAATATATAGCCTTCTTCTTATTCTCCAGAACAAAGGCATCATACACTATACGACCTTCTACAAGTGCACCACTGATACCCGGTGCATCCTGATGGATCTTGTAATCCTCTAACTTCGTAGGTGCTACGGTAGCGCACGGATGAGCCACCATAAAGCCAAACCCCTTCGGGAGTCTTACCGCTGGCACCTTAATGACTGTGAGACCGTCCAGGTTGCCTATAACGCCTTTAGCTCGCATATCTGCCCCAACCTCAGTTTCAAGCACTATATCCTTGCTCTTCTTCATCAAGCGGTATATTGCAGGTGTAACAACAAGCACACGGCTTGTTTCTGGCACTTCTGCGTTGTCCAGTGCCTCGGTGGCTGTGGTGATCTCATCATAGATATTATCAACTGTCAATGCCTTGGCTGCTGGTGTGTGTCCTGCACCTGCTGCCATGACTCCATAGGTGTATGTATCTACCTCAGGAACAACAACAGCCCTCTGCTGCCTTGATAATGCTGATGCAGCCTGTAACTGCTGCGCTGTCTCGTCTGTGTCCAGCTTATCAATGGCAAAGGTGAAAGATCTGTCTTTCTTTAGTGTGAACTCCTCTGTTGTGGCGTCCAGGCTCTCCACCTTGCCATATCTGGAACCCTCAACACCTGAGCCGGTGCCGGTTCTATCGTAGTCGTTCATGTTGCCGGTGCTGATCTTGTACACCTTGACTGTGTGAGCTCCTGAGAACTCAAAATCGTTATTTGTAAGCAGTGACTTCTTGCTATCACTTGTAAATACCTCATCAACATAAGGTTCAAATTTATCTGTTAAATTTATAGCCATATTATTCACCTTTCTTTCTTAGCACATTCCCATTTTGGGAATATGCCTCTAATCAAGGCCGAAAGCTTTCTTGAACTGGTCGGGCTCTATGCTCTCCCTAAACTCTGGCAGTCTGTTCTCAATTATATGACGCCTCTCAGGCTTGCCGCTGCCGTCCTGATCTGCTTTCATGCCCTGTATATTGCTGATGGTATCTATAGCGGTCTTTAACTCGTCCTCTGTGTCGTATTTAAGCACAGATGCAAGGCTTTTATCTAACCCTTTCTCACTGAGCAACTCCGCCGCCCTGATCTCCATCTCTCGTTTATTTATATCTTTCTCCCTCTGGTCAAGCTCTGCAGCAAGGGCGGCTTTCTGCTCCTTCAGCCTCTTGCTTACAATGGCATTTACCTGCTCCTGTGTAAATAAGCCGGTGCCGTTCTTCTCGTCCTGATCTTCGGTATTGTCCTGGTTCATTCCAGTAATATTCATATGCTTGCGCTCCCTTCGTTTTACGCCCTAGGTGGGCTTAATTTAGGTTTCTCCCACTTTTGGGAAAAACTCACTATATCCAATCTATCCAACTCACCGCCAGAAGTCAACATAGCCCCAAATAGGCAAAAATACACAAAAAGGAACTATGACACACCATAAACATATAAAGGTGTATATAAAGCATTCAAAACCATTTATTAATAAGGTAAAAAATTTTTTTATATTTTTTTCAATGTCAACTTTTGTCAACTTCTCATGCCATAATAAGGTTAACATTAGTTAACATTTCAAGGTCGCATTTCCCGACCTTTGACGTTAGCATTTGTTAGCAATTAAGGGTGTCATCGTATTAGTGACCCCTTATAACAACCGTACCCGAAGTACGCTTGTACCCTGACAGAACGATCCATCCGGGGCGCTCTGTATATTTTTTCAATTTCAGGTTTTTTCAGGTTGTATATATCCCTGCAGGTCAACTTTAGTCATGTTTTAGTGCTGCCCTAATTCAGGGTACCCTAGGTTTATTATAGGTTTGAACCTTAACATTTATTAACATCTGACCTGTAGTTTTCTGTAGTAAAACTGAAGTTTTCTGAAGTAGTTTATGAATACCGTCACGAATCGTTACGGTATATACAGATGGAGTCACGAATCGTTACCCCATACACCGATGGGGGTATTATTAGTAACCCCATCAGATTCCCATTTTGGGAATCTGCCTAGATTTAATCTAGGCACTCCCTCGAATCAGGGGGGTGACAAAAAACGTCACACCCTTAAACGCACAAAAAGGCACCCTACAAGCCTGTAGAGTGCCCTCTGTGATCACTGCGTTATTCATTTATTGTATAATGTACTGTTCATAAGCCTTCGGTTTTTGGGGTAACTTCCCCCAGGTGTTGGTAGCACCTTTTTGCGAATTAATCCTTGACATCTCCGGATTGCTTGGATATATTGAGCTTGTATGTTGTTCAGAGTATACTGTACTGGTGTTTATCCTTTTTTCTGATCGTAGTGCGAAAAAGCAATCCGGATTGTCAAAGGTGTTAGGCGGTCTGGGTTGTTTTTTTTGCCCTTCTCGCCCTCTCGGCTCTCTTGCCGTATATGAAACCCAATATAAACAAATCCCATGATGTTTCAACAAAGTGAGCCCTCACATTGTGCGGTGCTATGTCTATATTCGGGGCGTGAGCCTTTATAACGGCCTCTATCTCGCCTAATGCCTCATCTGCTATATCTGTATAATTCTGCTGTCCTAACAGCAGCATGGTGCTGTTCGTGTCGTATATTGTTTTATGCATCTGCTGTACCTCCTAATTTCTTTAAAAACTCTTCCTGCTTGCTCTCTGCCTTTATCTGCCTTATAGATACCTCTGGAAGAGATACCGAAATACTCTTTTCCTCTATACGGCTGATAATTCGCTCATCAAGCCCCAGGTCGTTTATTTTCTTGTTGCTGGTGAATATAGTTACCAGCATGTTAGAATATCGCCTGTCTATAAGCTTGAATAGTGAATCATTGACAAGCTTGTTCGGATCCTGAGCCCCTATATCGTCCAGTATGAGCAGCTGGGCGGTCTCTATGTCTCTCAGTCTTGCGCTTGTGTCGCCTGTCTTGTCCTTCCAGCTCTCTGTAACTGTATTCAGATAGTCATATACTGTTATGAACCTTGCTGGCGTCATATGGCGCATTGTGACTTCATTTAGCAGTATACTGGCTAACATGGTCTTGCCTGTTCCTTTGGTCTTTGAATAGATATACAGGTTTTTACCTTCTTGCTGCCACAGGCTGAATTTTACTATAAAGCCGTTTACTATGTCCTTGACCTTCTTCATATCCTTGCCGTATATATCAAAATCAAAGTCTTGCGCTCCCATGCCCTCATATATCGCCGGTATTGCCGCTCTGCGCCGTCTTTCGTCCGCCCAGGTCTCATTGTGCCCCAGTCTAACAACTTCGTTCTCAAACTCGTAATATAAGCCCTGAGCGATTATTTTTAGCCTTGCATGGTCCAGTTCTTCATCTGTCGCATTTTCGTGCGTTGTGCCCTTCAGCTTATGGCGCATATAGATATTGCGTTCTATGTGCTCTTCTGGCGTCATTTCTCTAAATTCTTTACTGCCGTATTTGCAAAATGCAAGCTTTATAATTCTACTGTCTGTTATATCCTTCACGTCCTCACCTCCTTATATATAATCCCTATGGCCGATATTGCATTGTGTAAGTATTGCTTTCAATGATTCCACTGATGCCACTGGTGAACCATCTTTCTTGATCCATCCGTTGCCCTCGTAGTGTTCAAAGAACTTGTATAGATTAACTTTGGGGTAATAGTCTTTATACTCCATAAGCTCGGCAAGTGTCGGCGGTGTGAACTTCCGTTCTTCGTCACCCTGGTTATTCTCCCTTCTTACGGTAGATATAGGAGTAGTGTTAAATATATTATTATTATCGTCTTTAGTAGAACTATCGTTAGTTAATACACCTTCACTATACTCACCTATACTATCCTTACCTAACCTGTGGCAACCATCGGTATACCCTTTGTCAACCGTTTGGTTGACTTTTGGTATACCATATGTCAACCCAACAGAAGGCAGGGCTAATATATATTTGTCATTCTCTACTTCTACGGTATCAAAATACTCTTTAAATCTGGTTTCTGTGTATCTATCCTTACGGATATAATTATTTACTTTCCAATCGGTTATGAGTATTACACCATTCTCAAAAGGAATAATAAAACCCTTGGCTATTAACAGCTTCAAGTCATCTGTTGTACTGCTGCACATGGCTGCTATTCTTTTAGGTGAAGATACAAAGCCGTCATCATCCGCCCGCATTCCCAAATGAAAATATAGGTTCTGAGTTGTGGGCGACATATCAAGAAACCGGTCTGTATCGACCACATCCAAGCTGAACATTCTACGCCTTGCCATCGTTACACCTCTATTCCTCAGGATCCACAGAGGCGAACGGCTCCACATCATCCAACAAGCTCTTAAAGCTCTCGGCTTTCTCGTTCCTCTCCTGATCTTCCTTACAGATATGTTTTATCAAGTCGGCCATTGCGTACGCCTCTTCTATTGCGTGCGCTCCTTTTCCTGTCAGTAAGTCAAAGGCTATTGCCTTCATCTCCTGTTCAGTCGTGAATATATGTACATTATCAATCATCTTCGTTACCTCCTGTAATCTCTGTTATCAGCCTGCTTAACGCAAAGTTCATCACCATCATTTCATCTTTTGAAGCACATGTATATAACAGATCATCCATGACGTCATAAGCCATTGCCATAAGCTCTTTTTTTGTCACACTATAAACCTCTTCGTCTTCCTGGACGTCAACGCTCACGTTGTCGCCTACAACCTCGCTTGCTGGTGTATCGTCCGGGTTGCCTATGGTGATAGTATCGCACACTCCCAAGGCGTTATAAATGCGGTTTAGCGTCTCTTTTTTTGGTGTCTGTCGGCCGCTCTCGTATCTCCTTATTGCTGAACCAGCAAGACCACACATTGCGCCTAGATCTTTCTGTGTTAGCCCTCTGGCCTGTCTTAATTCCCTGATACCGGGTATTTTGTCTTTTTTCATGCTCCTACCTCCTGTGAATAGCAGCGTTCCAACAGGTAACGCCTGTTTACTTTGCCGTTTACTGTCAAATAGCCCTTAGCTGACATTTCGCCGTTCAGGTCCTTAATGATCTGATAAGCCTTTGACTTTGAAACGCCCAGAAGGTCCATGACATCATGAACATTTAAATATAGCTTATCCATTCGTAACGCTCCTTTCTTATCCTGCTTTCTGTGCCGCCAAGCCTTTTATAACTCCTCGTCTGCCAAGATCTCCGTAACGTCACAGCCTAAAGCCTTGGCAAGCTTACCGACTGTAATAACTGCAGCTTTTCCACCTTTTGCAGATATTCCGCAAAGGGTACCAAGTGCAACACCTGAAGCCTTTACAAGGTCGTTTCTATTCATGCAAGCCCTTGCCATGGCTATCTTCAACTTCTTTTCGTCTATTCGCACTATCTTATTCCCTCCTTTCCTATAAGGTTGTTCAATAGATTGCTTTCAATCTGTATCAGAGTTTAACAGATTGAATGCACGCTGTCAATACCTCAAAATAGATTTTATTCAATCTGTACTTTTATTCATTTGTATGGTATTCTATTTTTTGTTAGTGAGGTGATTTAATGGATGATAAAACAACTAAAAGCATAGGGCAAAAGATACGCCAAATAAGAATTGAAAAAGGATTAACACAAAAACAACTAGGGGATATGTGCGGCATTGCTGATTCAAATATACGTAAATATGAAACAGGACGACAAAAGCCAAAACTAGAAACTCTTGAAAGAATCGCTAATGCATTGGATATAAAAACGGCTCAATTATGCTTTGACGAATATAGTTTTGATGAGGCTTTGGGATTTCATATAGATCGCATAAATTTGATGAAAGCTATAGACAAGATACCAGGAGCCGGCAACACTCCACTAGAGCAGCTCACGGCCTCATTCTCCAAACTGAACGACAAAGGCCAGGAAAAAGCCGCCAGCTATGTGGAAGATCTGACAAAGATCCCGGAATATAAAAAAACAGAATGACGCCGTATTTTGCGTTTTAAGCCGTTTTAACAACTTATGGTATAAATTACCGTCTAACTCTCTAAAATTAAAATATGGAGAGCTGAGACAGCCACAGCAACATATACAGATGTTTTTATATTGCTTTCTGTGCCGCCAAGCAAGAAGGGAGATATAAAACATGCCAGTATATAAGGACAACAAGACAGGTACATTTTATGCAAAATTCTATTATCAGGATTACACCGGGCAGCGCAAGCAAAAACTAAAGAGGGGCTTTAAGCTCCAGAGAGAGGCCAAGGAATGGGAACGGCAATTCCTGGAACGGCAGCAGGGCACGCCGTCCATGACCTTTCAAAGCCTTTATGATATCTATATTGAGGATATGAGCCACAGGCTCCGCAAGACAACCCTAGACGGTAAAAAGAACGTATTCAAGAATCGAATATTGCCATACTTCAAAGATAAGCCGGTGAATGAGATCACCCCGGCAGATATAAGGACATGGCAAAATCAGCAGATAGCCGCCGGTTATTCTGCCGGTTATCTATGCCGTGTTGACAGTGCACTTACAACACTGTTTAACTATGCTATGAATTATTACAATCTGCCATCTAACCCATGCACCAGAGCCGGGCATATAGGCAAACATACCAGATCACTGAACTTTTGGACTGTTGACCAATATAACCAGTTTATGGCAAGCCTTGACAACGACAGGGCACGCATGGCCATAGAACTGTTATTTTATGGTGGTATGCGTGTTGGTGAACTTCTCGCCATTACAGGCAAAGATATAAACTTTGAGCAGGGTATCATAAACATTGATAAAACCATCAATACTGATTCTGAGGGTGCTCACATATCGCCCCCAAAGACAGAGAACGGCATAAGGGTTATATATATGCCAAAAGCCGTCATGAATGATCTGAGGGGCTATATTGATAAGTTATACGGCTATCAAGATGATGAACGTATATTTGATTTTTCAAGAAGCCTGATCCGAAACGCCATGGTGCAATATTGCAAAGTGTCCGGGGTGCCATTTATCAGGATCCACGATCTTAGACATTCCCACGTGTCTCTACTCATTGAGCTGGGCTTTACTGTGCAGCTCATAGCTGAGAGAATCGGCGACACCGTGCAAATGGTCCTATCGACATATGGCCACCTATACCCAAGCAAGCATCAGGAAGTTGCCGACAAATTAGATAACATAATAGTATCAAGATAGTATCAAAAAGGGTGTAACCAAACGTTACACCCTTATTTTATCTATATTTCATCAATACACAAACAGGTACATCCCAAACCAATGCAGCGCGGCCCCCAGCATCACAAAGATATGCCAGATAAAGTGCGCCCCCTTGGTGTCCTTCACAAATGGTATCATTCCAAGCGTGTACACAATGCCACCGCCCACGATCCATCCCAGAAGCGGCTTGTCATTTCTGAACCAGCCCGGAATGAACATGATAGCGCTCCATCCGATGACGAAGTACAGCGTATAGTGTATCGGTCTGAACCTGCCCGGGCCGAACACACATATGATGGTGATCCCCGCTATGATGAGTGCCCACTGCACGCAGAACAACACTATTCCAAGCACATTTCCCCAGTACACAAGGTACAGTGGAGCAAATGTTCCACCTATCAACAGGTATATAGAAGAATAATCAAATCTTCTCCAAAGTCTCTTCACCGCAAGGCCTGATTTGTATGAGTGATACAGGCAGCTCATGAGAAACATCAGCATCAGTGATATTCCATAAAAACACGATGCCATCACTTTGAGCCCTGTGTCTGACTTCAGGAGAAGAAGTACAAAGCCGGCTATGGCAAGCCCTGCTCCTATTCCGTGGGTAACAGCATTTCCCACCTCTTCAAGCACGGTGAGCTTTGGCGGCTCATTGAGTTCTCTGTAATGCAGCTTTTTTGCTCTTTTTGCCTGTTTTTTCTCTTCTTTTTTTTTCTCTCTGTCCAGTTCAGCAGTCTGCTGACTGCTCATGTCCGTTTCTAAGTTATTTACTTCTGCCATATTTAATTCTGAAACTTCTTTCTATAATTTATACCACTAGAGCGCCTCAAACACCTGCACCCCACGTCTCTTCAGCCATATTCTGAACAACGTATCAATGACAGCTGTCAACACTGCACTTATTATAAGATATAATGTCAATCCAGTTAGACTTCCTAGGGCTACGTATCCCACCACAAGTACAATAATATATACAAAATTCGATAAAAGAGCAACAAGTACTCCCATGCTCTGCTTCACTACTGCTGTCTCCGACGTCCAGTCAAGCTTTGGCATCTTGAGATTGACTGCAAGCCCTATGTATGCAGTCAGGCACACATAAAGACATGGTATCAGTAACATCATCACGCCATCTACAAGTGATGGTGTCGCAAAAACAAGCATCACTATATCAAGGATCAGCGCCGGAATCAGGGTAAGTATCACATGCATCCTCATTTTTGCCCTGAGTATCTGCCAGGATGTGACTGGAAGCGAGCGCACGATCCAAAGATTCTTTCCCTCCAGGGATATCGATGGTGCAGTCAGATCATTCATCGAAGCGGCGGCACATACGGCTATACACGCCCCAAATACAAGCACCCCATCTGGTAGTCCAGGAATTTTCGTAATCATATCTACTACATACTGCCCTTTAACAAGGCAAACCACTGCCAAAGCGATCATGATCAATGTCCCCAGGGAACAGTTGAGCATGTATACGGCAGAAGCCGCCAGTCTTTTGAACTCTTTTTGAAGAAGTGCTGCATCCTGGCTCTGCGCCTTTGCAGCTTTTATTATTTTTTTCTTTTTGGTGTGTCCGGCTTTTGTCGTCACGATTCCGATAAATGTTCTCTCAAGTACCAGCCACACAGCAAGGGCGATGATCAACGTGCCTGCTGCCACAAGCGCCAGCTGCAACCCATCTCCTGTAGCCGCACGGCCAATTGAATAGAGCGGATATGCAGCACCTTTTATCTTTGCACTATATTCTCCGCTGTTTGCCAGGATCTTTGAGAGCAGCTTATTTGCATTCATGTATACAGCATAATATGCAGCTATAAATGCCAGCGACAGTACAACTGTCACAAAGCTCTTATTTCTGGTCTTATTGCCTATCTTCCCCACTACCCAGCCAAGTATACATGAGAGCACCAGTATGACAAATGTCAGAAGAACCAGCACTATAATAGATGACACGACCGGCCACACACCGGGATGGGCTACTATTCCATATACTATGATACCGGGAATCATGGCGGTCACGGCGAACATCGCACCCATGACGTACACTCCTGACAGTCTGGCAAATAATATAGCCCTGACCGGGATGGGCAATGACAGCATCAGGTCATTGTCTTTTGCCTGATACAAGCTCGCATATGTATTGAACACACTTCCTAATATACCGATGGTCAACGCCATCATAGACATCATCGCCATGTACATCCAATCAAGCCCCGCAGAACAAAGCGGCTCACACACCGAATATGCCTCCATTCCGAACATGGCTCCCATACAGCCCTGCAGCACTGCCACATAACTGATGATACCCAGAACTACAGCACCTTTGGATCTGGACTTTCCAGTCTTCCGGTCAACGAAAAATCCACTGAACAGCATCTTAAGCTGTTTCTTCATCAATATCCTTATCATGACTCACCCTCCAGATCAAGGAACACGGATTCAAGTGACTCGTCTCCCTTCACCTGCTCCATTATGCCCGCCTTCACCAGTCGTCCGCCTTTGATAATCGCCACTTTATCGCACAGCTTTTCTGCGACTTCCAATACATGTGTGGAGAAGAATATCGCCCCTCCGTCATCACACATTTTTCTCATCATCTGCTTGAGTATATGGGAAGCCTTTGGATCGAGTCCGACAAACGGTTCATCCATGATGACAAGTTTCGGCTCATGTATCCATGCCGATATGATTGCCAGTTTCTGTTTCATACCATGAGAATACTCGGATACCAGTTGTCCGAGGTTGTCTTTTATCTCAAATGCGTCAGCACATTTGTCTATGAGCTCGTCCCTGACTTCCTCCGGCACGTCAAATATATCTGCTATAAAATTCAAATATCCGATTCCGGTCATAAAATCATACATATCTGGATTGTCAGGAATATATGCCATCTGTTTCTTGCATTCCAGCGGTTTTTCCTTTATGGACACACCATCTATAAGGATATCTCCCTCCTCAAAATTCAGGATCCCTGTACACGCCTTTATGGTGGTCGTCTTACCTGCTCCGTTGTGTCCGATGAAACCATATATCTCCCCCGGCATTATATGTAGGCTTAGATTGTCCACCGCCAACTTATCTCCGTATCTCTTTGTGAGATTTTTTATTTGCAGCATATTATTTTCTCCTTTTCCAAACAGGGGACGGAGGTACCTGCCCCCTCCGTCCCCATAGATTATCGCGCTCTATGCTTCTTTCGCTTCATCCTGCCCCTGAACTCATCAAGTGCCGCGCGGCCCGGTCCTGTCATAGGTTTGATCCATCTTCCCTTCAGTAGATACGGCGTGAGTATGACAAATCTCAGAACTTCATCCGTGTAAACAAATGAGAACACTGCGAGGAATGGCAACTTGAGCACCATTCCTGCTACCCATGTAGCCGGGACCGAAAACAACATCAATCCACTGATCTCCATAACTGTTCCAACAATGGCCTCACCGCCTGCACGGAAGCACTCGTTCTGTATATAGCAGCATGTTCTGACTGCTCCGAAGAACAGATATATTATAAGCATATACTTTGTGTACATCATCGCCTCAGCCCCGAGTCCAAACAATCCGAACAGCGGATTGTGCAGCAGCATCGTGATGAGCACAATTGTGAATGTTATGGCAGGACATACCAGTGCAGCTCTCTTGGCATAGGAAAGTCCCCTGTCCAGATTACCCGCGCCAACTTCATTTCCCACTGCAACGCTTGACGCATTTGCCAGACCTCCAAAGAACGCATATACAAATCCCTCACATACACGGAACGCTGCCATGGCTGCTATTGCCGAATCGCTCTGATGTCCCATAACGACATTGATTATCATCTGTCCCACACCGTAGAGTATTTCGTTACACACGATTGGAAATGCCTTTGACGCATAGGACTTCACAAATCCCATATCAATATCAAATGCTTTTCGCGCACTGAACTTTATCTCATGCCTGCTCTTTGCAAGATACAGAATGAGCAATGCTATATTCACGATTCCTGACACCAGTGTACCTATAGCCGCACCGGCAACTCCCATCTTGGGAGCGCCAAATCTACCGTAGATCAACACAAAATTTATACAAAAGTTGAGTAAAAGTGAGATGATTGAGCATACCAGTGGCACCTTCACCCTCTCCGTTGACTTAAGAAGTGCTGTAATTATTGCGGCAAATACCTGAAGCGGATAAGACCATCCAACTATTCTCATATATGGCTTCGCAAGTGCTATGATCTCTACTTTATCTGTATATATTCCAAGTATCCACCCCGGTGCAACCACAGTCACCACCGCAAATGCTATTCCAAATATTCCCGCACATATGATTGCCAGACCAAATGCCTTGTTCATTCCCTCTGGATCCTTGGCTCCCCAGTATTGAGACATGAACAGAAGGGAGCAGCTGACAAATCCCCAATATGTTGAAAACAAAAGTGATCCTATCTGTGCACACACGCCAACCGCCGCAACGGCGATCTCTCCCTCACTTCCTATCATGATGGTGTCAACCATACTAGCGGTGGTCGCCAGCAGATTCTGCATCGCAATAGGCACAGCAAGCACAGCCAGCATTCTGGCAAATTCTTTCCATGTCACCTTTTTATTATTTTTTACAAAGCCCGTAGCAGCACTTCCCATATCGTTACCTCTTATTTACTAGTATACCATTATCCATATTTTTTGATGCGTCCGACTATTGTACTCCCGAATAACTGTATTTGCAATGGCTTTATACTGTAGTGTAAGGTATTTTCTTATTAATTTTAATAAGCGCACCACATTCATTCCATCTGTGATGCGCCAAGCCTTGTTATTTTCAAGTATTATATTTTTGTGTGCCATTGTTACATACTGTTGGTTGACAAATCTTCGAGTTCACGCTCTACTCTCTCAAGCTCGCCGTCACTCCAGTTCTCCCCCAGTGCAAATACTGCCCTGCACACACTGAAGTTCACCTCGTCATCTGCGTTGATCTCCCCGGAGATCACTCTGTGGGATATCTTCTGAAGTATGGAAAGTATGTCTATCCGCACGTCCGATATGACAGAAGGCTCTGCCACATTGCCATCACTATCGCCTTCCTCGTGCTCTGTCCGCTCTTCTCTGTACACGCTCTCCCAGTCATAATCTGCCGTCCTGCCACATGGTGCACCGCACACACTGCAGTCAGGGACAATTGTATGCTTATCAGCATGCACCCTTGCGATCATCGCCTCCAAGTCCGCATCTAAAATGCCAAGATCAATATCGGACATATGCAAACCTTCTATTATTATGTTATTTGTATCATCAGTCACATGCACCATCCCATCAGTGGCTCTCACAAGTCCTATGAGTGCGCCTACAAGCCGGCTGCCTGCCTCAGTTGTAATCCGTGTCATACTTGTCTATTCCCTTTTCTGTAAATTACTGACATCTATATGAAGGTATTTTATTTGCACTATCTCAGTCAAGGATCCTTCCATCTATTGATATTGTTGCAACCTGCCATGGGATAAACTTGCCGCTGTCCTGAAGTGCCTTCTTCGCAGCCATCTCCAGTCCTCCACAGCAAGGAACCTCCATACGGACTATTGTAACACTTTGTATGTCATTTCGCCTGATAATCTCTGTAAGTTTCTCTGAATAATCGACACTGTCAAGTTTCGGACAGCCGATCAAAGTCACATGTCCCTTTATGAATTTCTCATGGAACGATGCATAGGCATAGGCTGTACAGTCCGCCGCTATAAGCAACTTTGCACCATCGAAGTATGGAGCATTTACCGGGGCAAGCTTGATCTGAACCGGCCACTGTGAGAGCTGGCTTGGACGCTCGCAAGTGTCTGCCTGTACCGCTTTATCTGCCTCTCCGCCTGAAGCTGCTGCCGGTCTGCTGAATATGCTTCTCGCCATAGAACCAGGGCAACCGGAGTGTGCCGGACTTTTTCCATGCACCGCTCCTGAGCCAACCATATTTCTGGATTTTTCTGCATCGAGTTTCGCCTGTTTGTTTGCAATAACCGCTGCTTCATCGTAAGCTGCCGCTTCCCTCTCCACAAATGTTATGGCACCTGTAGGACACGACGGCAGGCAGTCGCCAAGTCCATCACAGTAATCGTCTCTGAGCAGCTTTGCTTTGCCGTTTACCATACCTATAGCTCCTTCGTGGCACGCATTTGCACAGGCTCCGCATCCATTACACTTGTCCTCATCTATCTGTATAACTCTTCTTATCATATATGTTTCCTCCAATCATTTTTCTTGTTTTCATCGTCATTATATCCAGATAAGGAATTTGTGTATGTTGAATTTTCAACATTTGAAATGTTATACTAGTCTTATAGAAAAACATAAAAAACCTTATACTTATGGCATGGTTGCTCAACACACTTCACTAAACATGTATATACACCAATCAATAAAATAAGAGGTATTCATATGAATAAATATGTAGATATATTATTAAAATCAAGTCTCTTCTCCGGAATATCCGATGAGGACGTAGACTCAGTGCTGGACTGCCTGGGAGCATTAACAAAAAATTATAAAAAGAATGAATGTATTCTCATGGCGGGAAACACAACAGAATATATCGGTCTGCTGCTGACAGGCAAGGCGATCGTCATCCAGGAGGATTACTGGGGAGGCCAGAGCGTCATGTCTGCCATCCTGCCCGGGCACACATTTGCGGAATCGTATGCCTGTACACCTGGCTCCGTACTCGATGTCAGCGTATATGCTGAGGCCGCATGTTCTGTAATGTTCCTGAATGTCCAGAAGATGCTCACCACCTGCCCGGTTACATGTGGCAGACACAATCAGATGATTAGAAATCTCCTGTGCGATCTCTCCGGCAAGAACCTGAAGCTCGGCGAAAAATCAAAGCACATGAGCCAGAAGACAACGAGAGACAAGCTGCTCTCCTACCTGTCATCCGAGATGCACCGGCACGGCGGCAACGAATTTGACATACCATTTTCCAGACAGCAGCTTGCCGACTTTCTGTCAGTGGACCGAAGCGGCCTGTCAACCGAACTTGGCAGAATGAGGGATGAGGGCATGATCGACTTCCACAAATCTCATTTTATTCTTAAGTCTCCTGCCCAGGGGTGGACTGATGTGTGATGTTGTTGTATCATGTAATAAACGGTTCAGGGAAAATTCATTACAGATGGGGTATTTTCCCTGATTCATGTTTTATCAATATAATATGATCAGGAGGGATTTCAATGAAACCAATGAAAACTATCAAAGACGGATGGAACAAATTCACTGTTGTCGTAAAGGATAAAGACTACTCAACAAGAGAGGCCGTGCTTTTCGCTATCTGCACATTCCTCACAGGACTTGTGCTCGGAATGCTCTGCTCTCCTAGAAAGAGCCAGACATTTGGCTCATACAACGGAAACTGCAGCGATGGCGGCTGTAACTGCGATTGTGATTATGATGAGGACGATTTTGAGTAATCTGCGAACTGATAACTAATATCCCAAAGCAAAGACAGGTGTCAATTATCTGACACCTGTCTTCTTTGTTTCACAGGATACATTTCACTTATATCTTCCAGCTCACCGCCAGCTCTCTCGAATCCACAAATCTCCTGTAGATACCGTCCTGTTTCATGAGCTCCTCGTGGGTTCCCTTCTGGGCTATCCTTCCCTGATCCACCACGACTATCTGATCCGCATGTCTTACGGTCTTGAGTCTGTGGGCGATCATGATGATCGTCTTCTCCTTTGTCAGGGCATCCACTGCAAGAGTAAGCTCCTTCTCGTTCTCAGGATCGACATTTGCAGTCGCCTCGTCAAGGATGATGATAGGTGAATCCTTCATGATGGCGCGGGCTATGGATATTCTCTGCTTCTCACCGCCTGAGAGGGTTGCACCGCCCTCACCGATCACAGTGTTGTAACCATCAGGAAGCTTGCTGATGAAGTCATGGCAGCACGCCTTCTTTGCAGCCTCCACAACCTCTTCATGGGTTGCCTCCGGCCTTCCGAACTTGATGTTGTTCTCTATGGTATCATCAAAGAGATATACATTCTGGAATACAAATGAGAAGTTGTTCATGAGACTGTTCATGCTGTAATCCTTAACACTTGTTCCGCCCAGGGTTATCTCACCCGAATCCACATCCCAGAATCTGGCGATCAGATTGCACAGCGTTGTCTTTCCACCGCCGGATGGTCCGACGATTGCAGTCGTTGTCTTCTCCGGTATGGTGAGTGAGATTCCGTCTATTATCTTTCTCTTGTCGTAAGAGAACTCTATATTCTTAACCTCTATATCGTGATTTTCCGGATTGAGTTCCTTTCCATCTATATCCATTGTGTCAAGTCCGAGCACTGCATTTGCCTTGTTTACACACACACTTACCACATGTATCAGAGATGAAAATGTTCCCATGGTCTCAAGGCTTCCGTAGAGCATGAATGCTGCGATCGACATACCCACAGCATACAGAACGCTCATGCTTCCATTTATATAGAAACAAGCCGAAAGACCTATTATTGCAGCTCCGGTGAGTTTTGTCACAACGCTCTGAAGAAAATGATATGGGACATAGACAAGCTCCATCTTTACATTTGCCCTGACGCAGGCTTCATTTGCCGCATTGAGTCTCTTCGTCTGCTTGCCAATGAGGTTGTAGGACTTGACCTCCGATATGCCCTGTATGTACTCCATGATCTGATTTATGAGCTCAGTGTCGCAGTCAATCTTCGCCGAAGATGCCTGCTTGCCGGCATTCTGCATCACAGTATTTATCACAAGGAATATGGCAACTCCTGCAAGTGATACCAGCGCGATTCTCCAGTCGCAGAGCAGGATCATGAGTATGATCATGGATGTCTCGAGAAGTCCCTGAGTCGTAAGCATGACTACTCTCGTAGCCACATCTCCCAGATTCTCCATGGTATTTGTCGTGACTGATGCGATCTCGCCTATACTGTTGGAATTGAAATATCCCATCGGCACATATCTGAGGTGCTCCGCCATCTCTATACGCTTGAATGCCGCTGTGGTATAGCCGCCCTCTGTCTGCAGCACGGTCGATGACATCTTGCACAGTATTCCAACTACGATCGATACCGCCATGATGGCTATTGAGCCCAGTATGTATTTTCCAAGGTCTTTTCCCTCTATAACTCCCAAGAGGACACACATTATAGCCGGGATCTTCAGTGCAGATGCCAGTGCGTCTATCAGGCTTATCACTATTGAACGCTTGAATTTGCGGCTGTTTTCCTCACCTGAGAACAGGAAGAACTTTTTAAGTACTCCAAACATATTACTCTCCCTCCTTTTCATCGCCTGCCGTATCCTTGACCGAGATGTGTGCCTGCCACATATCCCTGTAAAGTTTGCATTTGCTAAGAAGCTCCCCATGTGTTCCGTGAGTCTCCACATTTCCTGCATTTACCACAAATATCTGATCCGCATCCTTGATGGTGGACAGTCTGTGGGCTATGACTATCAGCGTCTTGCCCACCACAAGCCTGGCGATGGAGCTCTGAAGTATGGCCTCGTTCTCCGGATCGGTGTAAGCTGTGGCCTCGTCCAGTATGACTATCGGCGCATCCTTCAGCATTGCTCTGGCAATGGATATCCTCTGTCTCTCACCGCCTGACAAATGTCCACCGGCACCGCCGACCACGGTGTCAAATCCGTTCTCTAGATTCATGATGAAGTCGTAGCAGCCGCTCTTTCTGGCTGCCTCCTCGACCTCGGTGTCCGTGGCATCCGGTCTTCCCTGTCTTATGTTGTCCCTGACTGTCTCGTTGAACAGGTAATTATCCTGTGACACATACGCAAGCCTGTCGTTGAAATCCGTCAGCGCGATATCCTTTATTTCCACGCCTCCAATCTCTATGCTTCCGCTGTTCACATCCCACAGTGAAGCTATCAGCTTGGCTATTGTAGACTTTCCGCTTCCCGACGGACCGACTATCGCATTTACAGTTCCCGCCTTGATATCCATGCTCACACCGTGGAGTATCTCCTTGTCGTGATAGCCAAATGTGATATCTGTAACCTTTATTCCATTGTCCTTCGGCTGTGCCTTTGTGCGCTCAGGTCTCACGAGCTCAGGCTGCTCCAGGATTCCTGTCACCTCTCCTATGACTGTCGACAGCTTGCCCAGATCGTCAGTGTATGAACCGATGGTGAGCAGTGGGCCGACTATTCCAAGTGAGAGGATGATACACACAACGAAATCAGCTATGGTGAGCGAACCCTTTGACACATAGTGCGCACCTATCGGAAGGACCGTTGCAAGTGTGTACGGTGTGATGACGAACATGGCTGCCTGGAAGAATGAACACTTCTTCATCCAGTTGATATATGAATCTGCGTTCTCCTTTGCCGCCTTTGTGAACTTGGCATAAGAGCTCTCTGTCCTGCCAAATGCCTTGATGACCTCGATTCCATCTATGTACTCCACTGCTGCATCGTTCAGCGCCTTGGTCTTCTCAACTGTCCTGTTGTAGTTCTCCTGGAAGTCGATCATCATGCCCATATACGTTGCAAATCCAACAATGATCGGTATAAATGAGAACAATGCAAGTCTCCAGTCAATCATGAAGAAATACACGATGACGATGATCGGCGCTAGCAGATTGGATGTAAACTCAGGCACGACATGCGCCAGCGTTGTCTCTATGCTGTCTATTCTCTCCACCATGATGTTCTTGAATGAACCCGATGGAGTATCCTTCACATATCCAAGCGGCACCCTTGCAAGCTTGTCGCAGCATGACTTTCTGATATTCGCAAGCACTGTAAATGTCGCCTTATGGGAACATGCCGTTGATACACTGTGACAAAGTTCTGCAAGCATAAACGATCCTGCAATAATAAGAGCCTTCACCATATACTCCCTGAGCTCCTTATCCCCGCCAAGGAACATCCTGACCACGTCCGCAATGATGAAATACGGAACTATCTTGAATACTACATTGATAACCGCCAAAATGACGCTCCACACATAGGATGACTTCTTCTGTCCCGCCCATGTGAGGACCCAGCTTACCGCTGATTTCTTCTTTTCTTCCACTTTTTCTCCTCCTTATATCTTGAGCAAAAACTTGTTCGTTTTCGCTTATTTGTATTAGTTTTGTCTAACCTTATAGTTTAAAATTATGCGGTTCGGTATTTTACCTTGCCGCATACCTACTGACTACTCCGGGAACTTCACCTTCCATATTCTCTCCCAGCCTCCGGTGTAGAACTTCTTGAGCTTGCCGACATTCTCTATCGCAGTCTCACGATCCATGTCGTGTTCTATGATCTGGAATATCGCCGAAAAAAATCCACTGTATATCATATGACAAAGACTGTCGCTTATGTCCGGTATATCTATACCGGCTCTGTGCATCTCCTCCACATACTGCTCTGAAGACCTCATCTCTCTGTCAACCAGATTGTGTATCATATCTCCATACTTCTCATTGTCACTGCACCGCAGCAGAAGCTTGAAATTATCATAATGGTCATACACGTAATTCACCATCTGATCCATTCCGTTCCCGGATGCGCTTGCCATATTCTCAGTCTGCTTCTCCGGCGGCAGACTCTGAAACTCCTCAAGCACGCTGTCATATATCCCATATAGCTCCTCCACATACGGATCTATCAAGGCATCAAAAAGTGCCTCCTTTGTAGGATAATATTTGTAAAATGCTCCTGTTGTAAGCCCGGCATCCTTTACAATGCTTCTGAGCGATGCCCCCGCAAATCCGTACTCAAGGAAATGCTTCAGTGCAGTATTCAGGATGTTTTGTCTTGTATTCTCTGCTTTTTCTGTCATAGAGCCTCCCCCTATATCATCGAATATGCATCGCTTTTGACTGGAGTAGGTTCCAAATGCATATTCAATATCAACACCAGCCGTGCGCAAATATAACAGTGTTATATTACACTGTTATATTTTATATATTATCGCTCTGTTGTCAAGTGATGTTTTGATAAATTTTCATCTATATGTAATATTCTGATAAAATATCCCCTTTACTTCTATAACAAAACAACCACCAAATTCAACTACGGATTACAGTTCTTACAAGGCTCATATCCCTCAGATATAAGCTCATCCCTTGTGGTCGTTCTCTCGGACTTATTAGATTCCTTCATCTGTTTCACACTCCTGCACGACGGCTTATGAAATTTGCCTGTGTTGGTGTTTACTATATATGTATCTTCATTTGCTGCCTCTGGTTTTTCATTGCCAATATCCGGCACCACATATCCCGGATCCGCCTCGCTGTCTCCAGTCGCATAGTCGATTATCACTCCCGGCTGAACATTGTAGACATACACATTAAAGCATACCCCGGCACCCTTGTCCTCCACGGACTCAGCCTCCATCTGAACTCCCGAGGCAACAAGATTATCCCCATCAAATACAGGTGTGACCCTGTACAGCACATGATTGCCAGTGCTCTCTACATAATCAGCCACCTCATTTTCAAACGGCAGCATTCCAGTCACGTTCAGATACCTGGTCCCAGTTATCAGATTCTTTTCATTTGCATTTTCTCCGGCAAGCTGATACCCAATCAAATGACAGCGGTTATACAGGTAATTACCATCAATCCTGTCGCTGTACTTCACCGTATGCCAGCCTGAAGGCTTAACCATACCGATCTCGCCGCGTTCCTCCGTCGGCATAAGTTCCTTGCAGATATTTGCATAAGCAACTCCACATCTTCCTAGAGAATCCAGGTCGCTGTAATTCTCAAATGCCTCTGTCACCAGTTCATCCTCGCTAAATCCCGGCACATTGCCGTCCACCTCGCAATAAGCTTTTCCCGAATATTCCGGAATATCAGCAAGATCTACAGCCGAAACATTTCTCTCTTCAGCAGTTTTATCTGAATCTACTGAACTCTCGGCATCCTTAGAATTTTCTGATGTTAAATTTCTTTCTGCCTCTGTACTTTTCCCTACAGTCACAGTAGTATCTTGTTCAGATATTGTGTTTTCTTCATCAACCGCAACATTTCCCTTAACCGCCGATCTGCTGCCATCCGCAATTCCCGACATACTGCACCCGGACATCAACAATGCAAATATTGCTACATACAGTACACTGTAAAATTTTCTTTTCACGTCACATTCTCCTATCTGTCAAATGTTGTTCCATCTATATCCATCCTAATTTAGTACCATTATCTCATTATCGAGTACAGTAACATTCTACATTTTGTCATTCATTTTGTGAATACATACATGCATAAACCTACAATACACGATCACAAATTGGACTCATCTCTTCCGTATCTACTCAAACCAGAAAAAGAGGATATATACCACATGTGATACATATCCTCCTTACAATTTATACTCCCTTGTGTAAGCTTCTCCCTACACCATTCCATTTGCAACCTTATACTTATAGAGCATCTCCGCATGATTCTGCTCCTCGATCTGTATATCCGCCAGAAGCTTTCTCACCGCGCTCTCACCAAATGCAAATATCTCTCCATTGTACTCGCCTGACACAAGCTTCTCCGTTCCGATGCAGTCTGTTGCAAGGAACTCATCATTCTTCTTATCCTCGGAATCGTCCATCATCTTGTATGTCTGCTTTGGCTCATATTCCCTGCCATCGCTGTCATTGCAGTCACACTGTGGAACCTGGCCGTCAAGCACCTGTGTGAGTGAATCATAATGCTTCTGCTCTTCCTTCTGTATAGTCTGAAACAGGTTCTTAAGCTCAGGATCCTTCGCTTGCTCCGCATATCTTCCATATTTCTCCACGCAGGACTTCTCCTGTGTCTGAAGATCCTGGATAACTGTTTTCTCTTTTTCCTTTAATATCATAGCAATACCCCTTTCCTATGAAAAACTTTTTCTAACATTTCATATTGCATAGATATTATTGACCAATATCCTCATTTCTATTCTTATATCTAAAAAATACTCTCACACAAAATGGGCATTGCTCTACACAATGCCCATTTCCATAAAATACTGCTTCTTATATATTATTTGATCTTCTTCGTCATAACACCCTTCACAATCTTATAGGTGTGTTTCTTGTACACGATCCTTCCTGTGAATTTACTCTGAAGAACACCCTTCTTGATATAATAAGTCTTACCAGTCTTTACCGGCTTCACAAGTCCTGTCTTTGCGCTCTGGAACACACCCTTAACTACATAGTATTTTTTGCCGCTGATCTTTACAAATCCGGTCTTACTACTCTGGAATATTCCCTTAACCACATAATACTTCTTGCTGCCAATCTTCACAAATCCGGTCTTGCTTCCCTGGAACACACCCTTGGTCACATAATACTTTTTGCTGCCGATCTTCACAAATCCAGTTTTGCCACTCTGGACTGCTCCTTTTATAACATAATATTTTTTGCTACCATTCTTCACAAATCCAGTCTTGCCGCTCTGAAGCAATCCACCAAATATATAATAAGTCTTTGAACCAACCTTTTTCAATCCGGCTGCCTTTGACTGCCATACACCCTTGCTCACATAATATGTCTTACCACCGCTCGCTATCATTCCAGTCGTACCTGTCTGTACCGCACCATTTTTCACATAGTAGTACACACCATCCGTGCCCTTCACTATGCCGTTGCTGCCAGCCGGAACAAGTGGTGTCTTTGCAGTCTCTGTGATCCTGTAATTTCCTCCATCTATGGCCCTTGCCATCTTGTCATAAGCTTCCCATAAGTTCTGATTGTTCTTCATTGAGACCGGATTCTTTACATTCTTGATGAGCTTCTGTGCAGCAACCGCATTATTAGGAAATGTACCTCCAGCCTCACTTATATATGCCATAGTCTCTGCATCACAGCATACAGCCTTCAGGATCTCTGCCGCCGTCTTATCTGCCTTGCCGCTCTTTGCGAAAAGGTATGTTCCTCCCCAGTAGTATGGAACAGGGCCCTGGCACACTGCCATAGGCTTGTCAAATGTCAGACTCCACATTGCAGCCCATGTACATGAGAACCAGCCAAATACCTTGCCGCTCTTTGTATCATCAATCCATTTTGACTCCCACATGGTGTGGCCTGTATCATATCCGTTGGCGACAATGCCATACATAATCTTCTTTGCCACTTCCTTCTGACTGTCGGTCAGGCCGTAATCATCAGAGAAAACTGAAATACCCGCCATATTTGCAAGCATCTCATAATATTGATCTCCATAACTAGACTTATTTGCGGCTCCAGAAGTCATATAGTAACCTGCAGCCTTCATCTTTGCAGCAACACTCAGGAATCCATCTGCCGTTCCTATCATCTTCTGTACCTGTTCAGGGTCTGAAGTACCCAGCACCTTCTGGGCAATATCAGGATCATACATGAAGATTCCCGGATTTGCCTGCCATGTCATAGCTGTGAGCTTTCCACCAAGTGTTCCCACTTTTCTGGTATAAGGATACGCTGCAGAGTACGCACTTGTAAGCCCCAGCTCAGCCACAGTCATATACTTATTCTGAGCATTTATATCCCCAAGCACCGAAGCATCACCTGCCACTATAAATGTAGCGTCAGGATTCTTCTCAAGCACCAGATCAATACCCTTCAGGTAATCAGGGTCTGTTCCCCCAATTTCAAGATTTATAAATGCTATCTTGCCCTTAAGATCACTGCGTTTATTCAGCATTGCCTCAAGAACATTCTTTACTTCTTCATTCCATGAAATAACATAGACCTTGCTCGTATCCGACATATCTGACGGATTATAGCTTCCAACAGTGAAGCTTATCTTCTCACTGTTACCATACTTGTCTGTCACTTCACAGGTGTATGTGCTGTAGGATATCTCCGAATTACTATTGTATGTTACTGTGATAGAATCCGTAGCCGCCTCATCATCACCTACACCGCTGCCAGTCCATTTATACGTCAACTCGCCCTCAATACAGCTCGCTTTAACCTTGAGAGTCACTGATTCTCCCTGTTTAATGATCACATTTGTGCTTCCTACAGTCTCCACCTTGAGACCATTATCTATATTTACCGCAAAATATACAAACTCATAATTTCCATACTCATCACTAACAATACACCTGTAGTTTTTCTTCTCAGTGATGTTCCCTGTTGTAAATACTGCTCCACTGCCAAGCTGCTCATTGTTATCGGCATCATACCAGACATACTCAATTTCTCCTTTATTGCATGACGCTTCAACCTCTAGAGTTGCCTTTTCGTTATATGGAACATTTACATTTGAAGAACCCTTTACACCGGCCTTCAATCCATTTTCAATCTTTATATTATAGTCTATAGTCTTTATGTTGCCATACATATCAGACACGCGGCAAGACACATAGCATCCTTTTGTTATTACATCTGTCGTGAACTCTGCCGGATCGTCCTCAGATACACTTCCCTGTCCCTGCCAGTCATAGGTTATATCTCCCTTGTCGCAGGATGCCTGAACCCTAAGCGTTGCTGTGTCACCAGCTTTAACGGTTATTTCAGTGTCACCAATCGCTTTGGCACTGAAATCATTTGCCACAACTACATTAAAACCATATCTGAAATATCCTTTGTCAAATGACTCAGAATAAATAAACAGATCACAATAAAATGATTTCACCACATTTTTTCTTTCGTATGTACTATCCGTAAGGTCGTCACTGTTTTCCCCCCAGATATACCACTTGTATGTGAGATCGGTTGTTGTCTCGGTCACCCCATATCGTGAAAGTACATCAAAATTTGGTTTGAGTATCACATCATCCCCGGCTTCCACCGTCACCGTATCCTCATGCATTGCTCCAGGATCGGCCTGTGCATCAATTCCCACAAATGGCAGCCACACAAGCACTGCCATGATGGCACACACTGCCATCCATATTTTTCTCATTTTCCCCATGCTTTTCTCTCCTTTTCTTTTCTACACTGACTTCTCATGGTCAAAATCGGGTCATTCACACGTTCTCCTTATCCCTCCTTCCTGTCTTATACATAAAAATACACCCCATCTCGAACATAGTCAATATATTGATTATATTCAAATATTAATCAGTATATTAAGCATTATTCTAATGCAACCAAAAAGGATGACCGTAATTTTCACGGTCATCCCAAATCAAATTTCTAATCTCATTTACTTCTGCAGCTTTCTGAATTCCCTGCCATAAGCCACATACATGACAAGAAGTATCACTCCCACTGCCAATACAGGCATCACTCCTGTGTCAAATGCAAACATGCTCATAAACGTAAGTATCCACATGGCAAATCCTGCCTTAATTCCAGTCATAAATCCCTTCTTGGAGGATTTGGCTATCATGATAAGCTCAGCCTCGTCCGATGTGTTCTCCCAGTCACGGCGAAAATGCCTATCGAATATATTTCCGCTTTTCTCCGGGTTAAGCTTCTTCTCTTCATCGATGACAAGCTTTTCAACCACACAATACAGTGCCATAGATATCAAAAATACGAGCTCGGACAGCACTGTCAGGAATGTGCCACGCCCATCACTGTACGTCCTGTCCACAGCGTATATACACACCGGAAACAACACAAGTCCAACGAACACGATAACACACGGGAGATATGAGGCAGTCGTGATCCGACATTCTATATCCACTATCACATCCTCGTCTTCTCCGTCCCAGCCACTGATCGCCCTCTTTATCTTCCCATACATGACAAATGACACCACGAACACCGCCAGCATGAGCACACCATATGCTATAGGCAGTGTATCAGCCACTATCCTCCATATATTATTCCAGTTGATCCCATCTAGTGTATCCTTGTTCACCGCGGCAAGCCTTCCCGCCAGGAAACCTCCCAGCAGACTTACCAGGATCATGACCGCAAATATTATATATATCTTCAGATTACTTTTCTTGTTCACTTTTTTATCAGTATCCTTCATCTCTTATCCTCTTTTCATTCTATGAATTAACACGACCTTATCCATATGTCAGGAATCATTCCTTATCATCCTCGTATTGGAATATATCCTCCACGCTGACACCACATACCTTTGCGATCTTGAGTGCCAGAGTCACCGACGGACTGTAGTCGCCCCTCTCTATCTGGCTTATCGTCTGCCTCGATGTCTGCACCAGTGCACCCATCTCCTGCTGGTTTACCCCCAGCTTCGCCCTGTATTCCTTCAGCTTGTTGTACAGCGGCATCTATATCACCTCCAGCTTATTCATCCGTATCGTTATCATCTACCATTCCATGCTGTACGTACCTGTGTGTGGATGTTCCCCATATCATAGAAAAGCTTATTCCAAAGCAGAATCCAATTGATATGCCAAGGGCAAGATTGTCAAACAGCATTCCGTACACTATACCAAGTGCAACACCAATTAGAATTCCAAACGGTGCGCCAGTGGATTTATCACGCTTACACACATATATTTTATCCCTCAATAAAAATCCATCACTCTTATCATCGCCAAATACATCTATCACTTTCTGATACACATTGCCATGTGCAGCCTCCATCATATCTTCCGTCAGATTATCCACATCAGGATGAATATAATACTTTCTAAGCTTATATATACTGAGCATATCTTTTCCACTTTCAGGTTCAGGCATTAACGCACTCTTGGCAATCTCTTCTTTCTCAAAAATAAAGCAGCTCCACATCTGCTTCTTCCTGAAGAATCCATACACCGGAAGCCCCTTCTCCAGACTTTCCCGAATCTCTTCCTCAAGCTCTTTCTTGCTGCACACCGCAGTCATGACATCTCCAAGCTTGTTCTTTTTTAACGTTCTCTCTGTGATGGCTGTCACAGAATATCCTTTAACCTGAGTTTTTAATTTATTTACAGTATTTCCATCGTCTTTGATCTCAAACATTGACCTTATCGCTTCACTGACAGATTTCTTATTACTTTTATCAACATCTTTATCTCTAGCCATGTCGTTTCTTTTTCCCATATCTTCACTACTCCATTAAATTTTTATATACTGAAATTCTCAATCTAATACAATATATATTTAAAATTTCATATGCCAAATGACAACTATAGTTGTCATCTCTATTACAATGGAGTATAACAAATGACAAGGAAAGTTGTCAACGCTTTTTGACAACTTTCCTTGTCATATTTTTAATATTGCTATATACATATCCCGATTCGTTATGAATCCTAACTGGTCAGTTCATCTTTATATCATACTTTTCTATATCGACTACTGCCTTGCCGTCACACGAGAATTCTATTCCAGTGGCCGTGACCGGAGTATATATTGCAGTACTCATAGTCATGACCCCATCGTTCACAAACAACTCTATAGAATTGCTGTCCAGTATAAATCTCAGCTTTATCTGCTCATCAATGCTGCCTACATCTTTGGCAGACCCACGTTGACTCTCCGCTGAATATGACTGCTTAACTTCCGCCCTTCTGATACATACCTCATCCCTCTCAAAACCAGCAAATGTCCTGTCGAGCTCTATGATATTTTTGCGCCTGCCATATGTAAATCTCGTATAATACCTATCGTTCTTTGCCAAATCGATCACAAACTCATTGTATCCATTACCTTTGACCACAATCTCCATATCAATGAATCTGCCACTTATTCCATCAAATACGCATGATCCGCTGACAAGTTCATTTGCCAAGATCACCTTATCTGATCGATAATTTTCTATCTCTCTGACTGGTCTCTGAATAAGTCTTCCATCCTTCAGGCTTATCTCTCTTGGCAGTGTCATCATGCCCTGCCACTTCTGTCCACCAGGAATCCACAGGTTATGCCACGACTGCATCCATGCTATCATTATCCTTCTGCCATCTGGCAAAAGTGTAGTCTGAGGCGCGTAGAAATCTGTTCCATAATCAAGTGATAACGCCTCTCCGCCTTCAAATTTCTTCTCATTTTTATCAAATTCTCCAACAAAATAGATAGAATTATTTCCATTGTGGAATTCGTATCCCTCAGCTTTCATTCCCGTAGGCGATACGAGAAGTACATGGTGATCGTCTAATTTGAAAAAATCAGGGCATTCCCATACGCCGCCCAGATCACCTTCATTCCGTGCAAGGATACTCTCAAATGTCCAGCTTTCCATATCAGCGCTCGAAAGTAATACCACAAGCCCCTTATTATCCTGATCCACACAGCCTGCAGCCATATAGTATCTGCCATCCTCAAGCCATACCTTCGGATCTCTGAAATCCGCTCTGCTCAATCCCTCCGGCAGCATATCTCCGGTCACCACCGGGTTATTCTGGATTTTTTTATATGTAACGCCATCACCAACCGCTATGCTCTGGTTCTGCAATACCCCATCACCGTCGGAATTTTTCATAACACTGGTATATATCAGGACATGCTCTCCATCTTTTTCAATGGCCGTACCTGAGAAACAGCCCTCGGCATCATATACAGTATCAGGCGCAATCGCCACAGGAAACTGCTCCCATCTTATCAAATCGTCACTGACCTGATGCCCCCAGTGCATAGGTCCCCATTCCGTACTGTACGGATGATACTGGTAAAACAAATGCACCTTACCATTATACACAGAAAATCCATTCGGATCATTCATCCAACCGACAGGCGGAGTCACATGAAACAATGGTCTGTCATTAGCCGCAATTTCATTCTTCGTTTCGTATTCCCTGGCAGCGGCAAGTTTTTCACTGACGAATCTATCGTCCATAGCATCCGTTATTCTGTCCATCATATATATCTCCTTATCACTGTTATTTTTATATTAAATCCAACATCACATTATCCTTATCTCCGAAAATAAAAACAGAGACACTTCCAATGTACCATACACATCACTACTTGAAAATGTCTCTTTTTAATTTATATGCAATTTTTATCTCTATAAACAGAATACTATAACAGACCTACACTGAAGTATCTCTCAGCCCTGTCAGCCATAACTGTAGCTATGACCTTATCCTTACCATACTTCTCTGCCATCTGCATAGCTGCCCATACATTTGCCCCCGATGAAGTTCCAACAAGAAGTCCCTGCTTCACGGCAAGCATTCTTGCTGTCTGTATAGCATCCTCATCTGCGACCTCCACTACATCAGTTATCATATCCGTATCAAGTACATCCGGTATAAATCCATCACCAATACCCTGTATCTGATGTATTCCCGGACCATCACCATGCAGCGCTGACACTCCCTTAGGTTCAACAGCAACAATCTTTGTATCCGGATTTTTTTCCAACAAATACTTAGCTATACCCTGGAGAGTCCCCCCACTTCCAACACCAGACACATATATGTCTATCTTCTGACCAAGCTGTTCACACATCTCAACTGCTGTCGTGCGATAATGCGCATCTGGATTTGCCTGATTGACAAACTGCTGCGGCATGAAATACTTCTCTGGAGCAGATTCTGCTATCTCATTTGCCTTATCAACAGCACCACCGATGCTTAGAACCGGGTCTGTAAGTACCAGCTCAGCACCAAATGCCCTGATAACCTTCTTTCGCTCCTCACTCATATTCTCCGGCATCACAATTATCACTTTATAGCCTTTCTGAACACCACAGAGTGCAAGCCCTATTCCGGTATTACCGCTCGTAGGCTCTATAATAGTCATTCCCGGCTTGAGTTTTCCCTCACTCTCTGCAACCTCCAGCATGTTTTTTGCGATCCTGTCTTTAATACTTCCACCAGGATTAAGGAATTCCGCCTTGGCAAATATATTGTATCCTGTCGACTTTTTCAGACACATAAGCGGAGTATTCCCTATCAGATCAAGTACATCATTGTAATACATATTAATCCCTTCTTCTCTTTACTTTATATTATAATATTTTACATATTTTTCCACCAAAGTCACTATAAAATATATTGAGCTGCCTTTATATTAATGTGGTTCATTCTCCTTTTTCTTAGGTTGCCATTTTCCTTCCCACTAATATAAATAAAGCCTTGAAACACTGAGTTTTCAAGGCTTTTTAGCAGGGGATGAGAGAATCGAACTCCCACCAAAGGTTTTGGAGACCCCTGTTCCACTCTAAGAAACCGTTTATTTATGCGGTAAATTCTCGCAATCCGAACATTTACCACATATTTACCACATTATGATGTTAATTTGCATAACTGATTTACAAGTGTAATCTTATCTTCATTAGATGTTTTTATGTAATAATCATAAGTGGTACTTACCTGTGAGTGCCCTAATAGTTCTGAGACTTCTTTTATCTGCCCTTTGTCTTCGGCATGTTTTAATACAACTGTTGCGAATGTATGTCGGGTTGAATGTAATCCCATATGATTTACACCCGCTTTTTGTAATATTGCAGAATAGCATCGGCACAAATGAGAATGTGTTACTATCTTTCCTGTTTGCGTACATACCAGATATCCTGTTTCTGAATTGTAAGTAGACTGCATCAATCTTTCGATTGCCAGTAATGCCCTTTCGTTCAAAGGTACTAGCCTGTTAGAATTTTGAGTTTTTACATCTCCAATAATATACTGGATGCCACCATCTGTTCTATCCTTTGCATAGACAACATTCTGATGCACATGTAACAACTTCTTATCAAACATAATATCATTTATATGCAATCCCCGAAGTTCTCCTGAACGCAAACCAGTTTCCAACAATAATACAATCGCTTCGCCATAACGATAATCTGATTTCCCATTATAATCTGTATGCTCTGCCACCTTTATAACCTTTTGCATTTCTTCAACACTTAAAACTTCCACATCTTTAGTCTTATATGTAATATTAGAAGTATGGGGCATGCTTACAAGTAACATAGGATTATTATTAATCGTTCTTATAGCCGTCTGATATCGAAAAAATTCCCCCAACAGATTATATATCTTTTTTATACTTGACGCACTTAATCCCAACTTGCATTGATTGATTAAATGTTTCTGTATATCCTGTGAGGTAATACTTCCTATCTGCATTCTGCCTAATTGTTCATCTCTGATATGATATATAAAAGTGCTTTCTGCCCTGTCATATGTTGTCGCTTTAACTTTTGGCTGTTTTACATCTTTAAGATATGAAGCCATCGCATCACACAGCTTTGCTGTTCGGGTAATACATTCTCCCTTTTTATTCCGCTCGATAGCTTCTTTTAGCCTTGCTTTTGCATATTCAGGGGTTTTAGCATTTCTATATATTCTATTACCATCAATTATTATACTTGCCTCAAAACTATGTTCACTTTTCTGTCTGATTTTTATATTATCTCTCTTCATAAATGTGTCTCCATTTACTCAGAAAAAGATTATATAATAACGAAAATATTATATCATACATATCTGTGAATTCAATATAAGACTTCTTTTCCGTCATGCTCCAACATCCATCTGTTTATCATCTCTGGTGTTGATATATAATCTCTTCCAACCTTAACCACTGGTAACACTCCCGATTTACATAAAGCAAGCAATTTTGTTTTCCCAAATGGAAAAATGCGCTCTAAATCGGATAAAGTATATATTGTTATATTATCCATCTTAATTACCTCTTATCTGTTTAAGTATTCTGTTGAATTCCTCTGCACCCTTATTTCTTTGGGGTATATCGGATTTTCGCAATGGAATACCTTTATTTGCTAAAAAACGTCTTACATCATCTAAGCGAACATCTGGATTGATAACTTCTCTGGTTGCTATATCCACGATAGCATATCGACGTTTGTAATTTGGGTTATACCGACCCTCTTTATATCCTGACACAGAAATTAGTTCCGCATGATAAACTTCCTCTAACACAGATTCAATTCTGCTGTAGCTGTATGGAAGCCAATCATATTTTCTAACCAGTGTTTCATTGCCATCTAACTCTATATCATACTTTTTTTCCTCTTGCATATAATCACTCCTTTTTTAACTTTTCAAGATGGAAAATTTCTTCCTCTTTTTCCAGAAATGGCATCAGAGATGTGATACTATCCTTGATTTCTTCCGATGTTTTTTTCTCTTTTGGGATAATATCATCTAACAGATTGTTTCTATATTCTTCCTCATTGGTATATCTCATAAGCTTATCATCCCAGACTGAGATGTTAATTGTTTCTCTGTCCATTCTGACATATGTACCACACCTTCTTTTTAACTGGGTAATAGGTTCTTCCTGCTCCGCAAAAACGTTGTCGTAGAAGGTATCGATAGATAATACAGTTGTGATAATAATGATGTCACAATTCAAAAACTTATTCTTATACCTTGACTTAACAGAAGAAGTATTATAAGGGTCGAGCATCTTAAGTAAGTCTGACAAACCTAAGCAACTCGGTCTAAGATCGTCCAAGATTAGAACAGGCTCTTGACGATATCCATCCATGATGTCATTTGAACCGGAACTGATAAAATATGCAAGCCCTTTGCTGATAGCAATTTTCTTGGCTAGTGTTGTTTTACCACACCCAGATTTACCTGTAACAAAAATAACACTTGTGTTACGTTCCTTAACAGTTGCCTGCAACCACTCTTGACGAACCTTGAAAGCTTCATTTATCTTTTGGGAATAAAAAACCAAAAGTTTGTGGTCGATTTCAAGGGTCTTGTTATATTCACGAATTCTTCCATTTAAAATACCATCAATGGCTTCCTCTAATGGATTCGCTTTTTCCTCATATTCATCTATAACTTCTTTATAATTGAAGTTTGCCACAACATCATCTTCAGAATATTGGTACTTATCAGGAGCATTCCTGTGCGTAAGATAGAGCAGTGCGTCTTGCCATTTTCCACGAATCTTTCCAACGAATGGCTCAGCTATCTTGAACCACTTACTGATGAATTTTGTATTCTGAGGGTTATTATTGTCAAACCTTAATAACAAATGGATATGCGCTGGTTTTAAACTTCCAGATATGTGTGAAGCATTTGTTTTCTCATCTTCCGCAGTATAAATATCTTTATCGTGAATTATGTAGCTGTAATCCTTGATACAATTCTTGGATGCCAATATCAGCTTCATATTTTCAATATCAAAAAGTGGATTCCCAGAATCGTCTGATAATCTGCTAACAAGCTCACAACGTTTTACATTCATATATCAACATTCCTTTCTTTTAATACACGTACTGTATAGTTTTCTACCTTTCTACCTCTTGGGGAGACAAGCCCATCCCCAAGAGATATAAGAGGTATTGTGATTTGTTTACCCGAAGCCTTGGCTGAATTGGCAAACATTTTCGCTGCAGGCAGCTCAAATGATTTACCGCATCTGCCAATTCGGGCAAAACAAATGCATAAAGCCAATTAATGAAATGACTTTCTAAGCTGTGCTATCTCCGAAAAACCAGCATCAGTATATGCAATGTAGATATTAAGAACATCGGCATATAGCTCTACCGCTATAAAATTATCTGCATGTACATTATACAATCCGTTTTCATGGAAATTCCTAATAAGAGCTCCCTCAGCTATCTGCTTTACTTTGTGCTGGACAAGGGATTTCTTAAATGTTTCATTTCTGTAATTGTATACTCTGAAGGAATATACAACGATATTGGAATCGTAAAAAAATGAATACTCATAATACCAGTCTTCGTATATTGAATTCAGTCGCTCAAAATCCCTATATATAATTTCATCTCTTATAAATATTCCGTTTGAGCCAATCAGACTTGGATATACAACAGGCGGTGTTGCAGGTTTGAAAAAATCAATAACTTTTTTCAGTAAGCTATCCACATGGTTCTTGGCATCTTCATTTGTTGTATGAAGTATATGTTTCAAGACAACAATGGAAAGAATATAAATTAATAGGAATGTAAGTATACATAACCCTATAGTTAATATAATTCTACTTATCATACTTAATACTCCTTAATCTTTGTGCAACCGAATACTTGGGGCACTCATGCTGAGCTTTGCATTACCAAAGCTTATCTCATAAGGCTTGATAGTTACAGCTTCTGGATTGATATCCACATAGACTACATCATCTGCAAGTTCCAGCGCATCACTGGTAATAATCGGCTTACTACCTTCTACCTTAATATTAAAGGTGGAGAAGCTTTCAGGGCAGATAAGATTATATCTAAATGCGATTATCTCATCTGTTTTGCTTCCGCTTGCATCCATCTTATAGACAGGATGCACATCTCGTAGCACAGCCACCGACGGAAGTAATCCTTTTCCGTTCATTGCCAGATAACTGGCAGAGATAACATTGTTATTTATTAAAGATTTCATAATAAATTACTCCTTTTCTACTACAATATATTTTTTTTCGCCAATTGACTTACCTCATATATGATGATGCCACTATAGCATCATTTGCACAGCAAAAAAGGACATAACTGTCCTTTTTTTAGGTTCAACAAAAAATCATCAAAATGTGAGTTGCCTGAGCGACAACTTTATTTTGATGCGGAAACACGATATTTAGGAACAAACAAAATTAGATTTAGGAATAACCAAAATTAGATTTAGAAACAAGCAAAATTAGATTTAGAAACAAGCAAAATAAAAAGAGAAACATAGCCTAAGTGATAACAAACAGGGAGTTAGACCCTAAAACATGACATTCATGAATTAAGAACCAATATCAAATTACTCAAGAAACAACGTCTAAGACAAAGAAACATATAAAAAAAGCATCATCAATAGGTATAAATGACATCCTCCTGAGATAGGCACTTCGTCCCCAAAACCCTAGGAATATTCCTTGTCTACTGAGGAACCAGTTCTTTAGCAGATAAGGAGGAATACACATGAAAGTTAAATATCAATTTTTTTCAAATGAAGAAAAACAAATAATAAAAAGGAATTTTAACAATAGGATTTATGAATTCCGTAAACACGGTAAATACAAAAAATTAACTCAGCGAGATTTGGCACAAAGGACAGGTCTTAGTGAGAAAATGGTATCAAGATTTGAAAGGGAGGATATTCCTGAATACATATATCAGATTATTGCTTTGGAAAAAGAAATGCATATGTCTGTATATGAGATGGGAACAGGAAAAAAACTAGAATAATTTAGAGAACAAAACATAAAGGAATAATTTACACCGAGTTCTGGTTCCTCTTTATTTAATATTTAATCATCATCTATGTATGTCATTATATTATTTACATTACAATTTAAAAGTTTGCACAACTGATTGACAGTATTAGTGGAAATACTGTTTCCCTGTCGTATCGAGTAATATGTTGCTCTGGAAAAACCCATTTTTTCAAGCTTATAAGATGTGATATTTTTCTCTTTCATTGTTTGAAATAATGGTGCATAACTTATCAATTTATATCATTCCTCTGTTCAATATTATATAAATCATAAATTATTATTCACCCATTGAATATACTCGAATATCCGAGTATAATAACAACGATAGGGAGAACTAATTATTATAGGAGGTATAAGTTATGAAAGATAATAGAAGAAAGAAAATTTATATGGTACTTGGTGGGGTAGCAATTGTTGCTATGATGGGTATAAGCCTTGTAAGCATTAGAGGTTGTACTCGCAGCGATGTAGCAACTCCAACAGAGGCAACTGCAACAGATGCAGTTAGTGGGGTAACGACAGTAGCCAATAAAACTACAGAGGTTGTTACAACTGAGAAATCCAAGTCGAATAATAAGAAAGGTGGTAGTATCTCTGGTGGTGTCAAGGTCAAGAAGGATCACAACACTAAGGAGAGTACGTCAGAAGAGAAATCAACTGACAATAATATAAAGACACCAGGTACAACTGAATACACAGGAAACACTGAAGAGCCTACAACTCAGAGACAGGCTGATAATGATGGTGAAAGCACAAGAAAGCCACCTAAGAAAGATGACAGTGAAAAGAAGAATCCACAGCCTACTACTCAGAGTACAACAGAGGAAGCAACAACAAGAGAACCTGTTACTGAGAAATCTACAACTGAAGAGCCTGTGACAACAGAGCATCAGCATAATTGGGTAAAGGTTGAGCATGAAGCTAAGGTAAAGCCAGCGTGGACAGAAACAATTCATACTACAGAAACACATGTTGTATGTAATGGCTGTGGGGAAGATTTCTATGTGACAGGTCATAAAGGAGATTATGATTATTATGATGCTCACTCAATGAAATGTGGTGCATCATATGGATCTAGAAAAGTGGATGTAGTATCATATGTAGATCATCCAGAAGAAATAATCGAGGCAGCATATACATCATATAAGTGTAGTACCTGTGGTGCAACAAAGTAAGACAACAAACTAAATAATATAAACCTTTATGAGAGTCAGTTATGTAAAAGTAACTGACTCTTTTCATTGTATATAAGGGAAACTAAGCAAAGGAGGAGTCAAAAGTCATGTGAAAAAAAAGAAGTAATTTTTAGTTTAAAGTGATTTTTGAAGAAGAAGGAGGAACAAGAGAATGAAAAGGAATTGTAGCAAGATACTTTCTTTTGTATTAGCAGTTTCTATGGTGTTGAGTAATTGTCCTACAACATTAGTAAATACATGTACTTATTGTGGAGCAACCAAGTAACTGTAATTAGGTAATTTGTAATTTTATATAGTGTATTAATAAAAGAGGGAATCTCATTTTTGGAATTCCCTCTTTTTGTTGTTCGTAATCTGTAAGATATTTGTTTAACAAGTGATAATATTTGGTGTGTGACTGTTATATATAATCTTATTCTGAGTTTATAGTTATATTCTTTTACCATGTTCCTGCTTAAAATATTTTGCCACGCATTTACCACATATTTACCACACTTTTAATCGGTTTCAAACACTCTGAAACACTTCCAAAACCCATTTTCTGACAAAACAAAAAAGAGCTTGAAACCGCATAAATACAACGATTTCGAGCTCTTTTTCACTAGCAGGGGATGAGAGAATCGAACTCCCACCAAAGGTTTTGGAGACCCCTATCATACC
>OIXQ01000040.1_pt1 | contig 91245 bp, 89 predicted proteins | sample 1587791 | NCBI WGS metagenome assembly OIXQ01 (sample SAMN03283273) | human gut metagenome | biome: human-associated habitat; material: feces | host: Homo sapiens | place: Peru | collected 2012
ACGACAAACTGACTGACATAGACAGGGCGAACATAAAGCTGATACAGGAGTTTGAAAAAAAATGAAGAAATTAATTTTAGCTATGACTTTATTCTGTGCATTGCTGCTACCGTGTTTTTCACAAGAAGAAGATGCAACAAAAATAATTATAGAATCTAATGAAATACAGACTAGATATGATTATGATTTCCATACTCTTGTTCAAGTTGTTCCGTATAGATGTATAACCCCATTTAATAATTGTTGGTTAGCAATATTTGATTGGAAAAACTCAAAAACAGACTTTGATTATTGCTTTGAATGTTGCTTAATACAAAATGAAACTGTTTTTAAACATTTTTCCTTTCTTCCAGATTCAAATGATTCTGATAATATCAATTTAACTAAATTTGTAAATTTACAATATAATAATGGAATAATTTTAAATCAAATTGAAAAATTCCGTCTGTTAAAAACAGATTCTTTCTTGTATGATTTTAATCATGATGGTATTGATGAACTTCTTTCTTTTTCTACAGATGGCATTGTAAATTATATACTTATTTGTACTCCAGATCTTTCAGATTTTTCATTTTGTTGGATTCTGAAATTTAGTTATGCCGATAAAACTTGTATAGAATTTATAAATTACAAGCAAAGGCAGGGTGTAAAAATTCTTGATAGTTATAACGTATGGCATTTGTATAGATATGATTATATTCAAAAACAATACATCCAAGATAAAACTGCATCAAGCGAGGAGCTTGAGCAGATCCACGGCAGCCCGGACTTCTTCGCGGAGGCAGGAATAGACTACGTAAAGCTAGAGCGCCCGCTTCTGCCGGCAGACCTGGAAGGCTTTTCCAAGGCGGCGCTAAGAATCTGGCGCAACGCGGTGTACGCACGTCATGGACGCACGTTCAAGAGCGAGGACCTGCAGGCTCTGTTCAACGAGTACGCCTGGTACAAGCCGGACAACGAGTATACCGACGACAAACTGACTGACATAGACAGGGCGAACATAAAGCTGATACAGGAGTTTGAGCAAAAATGAAACATATAATTACATGAAGGTATAGCAAATGCAAAAAATAAATATTATCATAGGAACAGAATAGATAAATAGACAATATGTCTCGCCGTTTATGTTCTTTTAATTGCAACAATATCAATCAATAGACTCAAATATTATAACTAGTAGAATTGAAATATATGCACCAGAAAAGGCATCAATGACTGCAGATGAAAAATTAGTTTTAGTTATGACTTTATTTTATGCATTTCTTCTTATAGTGTTGATTTCCGGCTAGGAAATTAGAAAGTCCCTTTGTAATATTTTCTTATTTGACTAAGCGCCTTTACTCCGATTTTTGGATTTTTTTCTATGAGCTTTTGGAACACGGAGTAATGGATTTTTATGACTTTTGATTTTCCAATTGAAACTGCGTCTTCCTGCCGGTGCTTTTTTAAAAGACATTCGCCTTCGCCAAAAAATGCGCCTTGATTTAAAACCTGCCCTTCATTTTTGTGTATAAGCAAAATGCTTCCGCTCGCAATGTAAAAACAGAATTCGCTTTTTGAATTTTTTCTGTAAACAAAATTTCCGTCGTTGAAATTTAATGCGTGTGAATCTTTTTTAAGAAGAAAATACGGATTTATAAAAAGAAACCGTTTTATGTTTGAAAAGAATTTTCCGTCTTGTTTTTCAGGCAGAAGATAAAGCTCGCACAAAAGCAACGTTTCAAAAAACTGATAGACATAAAGCCACTGAGCAAAAAAGAAAAAAATTATAAAGAAAAAAAACACGCCCATGAGCATTACGATAATGTTGCTTAAAACTCCGTAGACCAGATTGTAGCGGTTTATGTTTACAAACAGATGAAAGGCCTTTGTGAGAATCCAGTACGAAGCGCAGGTTCCTGCTGAAGACAAAATGCTTATTCCCCAGGACGGATTTGTTCTGCTTCCGAATTTATACGTGAACGCCGTTGCTGCAAATAAAATTATAAACGGAACAAAACCAGCCGCAGTTTTTGAAATCAGATCTGCAATGTGGTTCAGCGGCTCAAGAATTCCGTAGAACCTTGGAACAAGTACGATTGTCTTTAAGCTGATTGCTATGAAAATTATCAGTGAAAATAAAATTACAAAAAGAGCTTCTCCAGTAAAAACAAGAAACATATTTTTTACAGGACGCGAGTTTGCATCTTTTCCAAAAATTCTTTTCAGCCCGACAATCACAGAACTGAAAAATCTTCTTGACATCCACACAACAGCTGCAATGATTACAACTTCAAAATTTGTAACAAGCTTAAGCGACTTCGGAAGAGAATCTTCTATGCTTATAATCTGGCTTGAAAACGGACTTGAAGAAATAAGCGCGGAAACAGTTTCCGGGGAAGCGTGAAGAACCCTGAGAAGCACAACGCAGATTATCATGCTGATTGGAACAACCGAAAGTAAAAATCCAAATGCACAGGCAGAAGCGGAAGAAATCAAGTCATTTGAAAAAAACAAACTTGAGCTTAAGTAAAGCGACTGCACAATGCTGAACAGAGAAATTTTTTTTAGCTGTTTTTTGCAAAAAGTCATGAAAAATTGTGTCCGGGCTGGCTTGAAAAAGTTGAAGGCTTAGACTTGGATTTTGTCTTTGCTGCAAAGTTGTAGTAGTCCATCTGTGCATAGTCAGTGTCATCCTTGCGTTCTTCGTTTATGGAAAGAATCATTTTGTCTTCAATCGTTTTAAAAACATACCGGCGGATTTCGTCTTTTACCGCCGCAGAAGTTTGTGGTGCAAGAAGAAGAACCCATATTGTTCCTTGCTCTGTTTTTTTTACGGCGAAAACAACGGCTTCTGTTACAACCTGCTTTGTTCCAAGCCTAAGTGTTACATCCTGCAATATGTAGTTTTTTGCAATTATAAGGCTTTCAAGTCCGGCGGGAATTTTTACAGCCATTCCCACAGAACTTAAATCAAAAAGCTTGAGCTGGTGCATTTTGCTTCCGTGGTTCCAGAATAAAGCGGCGTCCTTGTCGTGCATTAAATTTGCCCGTATATATTGCCGTCTTCCTTTTGCATTTGTCTTGGTAAGAATATTTTGTATGCGCTCGGAAACTTTTTCTATTCCATCTGAAAAATCGATTACGCTGTTTTCTGAATCTGAAAATTTTGAGAATAACTCAATTTCGTTTGGCTTTATTTTTTCGGAAATGACGGTTGCCTGAATTGTCTTGAGGCTTTCTTCTTTGTCGAAACTTCGCAGAAAATTGAACCAGGCGCCTATTGAAAGCTGCGCGTCAATGTTTATAAAAAGAACAGAATCTGGATTTTTCCGCAGAAGATTCTTTGCGTCCCTGAAACTTTCGATAATGTATACTTCATATTCTTTTTTTCTTAGGCTGCTTATTATATCTTTTTTTATTGCATAAGCAGGATTCAAGAAGAATATTTTTCTACCGTACATATCGAAGTCTGTCTGTTCTACCATTGATTTTATCCTAGCTAGATATTATAAGCCTGCTTGCTGAATTTTGCAAATTAGAAAATAAATTTGCCATACTGAACAAAATGCGCAGTATGGCTTTGTTGTGTGCAAACTTATGTTTTACCTTAAATTCTTTTAGAAATCAGCGAGCTTAGGCGCGCGTGGATATGGAATTACATCGCGGATGTTTTCCATTCCGGTAATGTAACGGATAAGGCGTTCAAAGCCAAGTCCGAATCCTGAGTGCGGAACAGTTCCGAACCGGCGCAAGTCAAGATACCACTGGTAGTTTGACATATCCATCTTGCGCTCCTCGCACGCTTTAAGCAGTTTCTCGTAGTTTTCCTCGCGCTCAGAGCCGCCGATCAGCTCACCGATTCCAGGAACAAGAACATCAACCGCCTTTACGGTTTTTCCGTCATCATTCTGCTTCATATAGAAAGATTTTATTTCTTTTGGATAGTTGAAAACCATTACCGGACAGCCGAAAATCTTTTCTGTAAGATAGCGTTCATGTTCAGTCGCGATGTCGCAGCCCCAGTACGGCTTGAATTCAAATTTCGCTCCGTTTTTTTCCGCTTCTTCAAGCTTTGCGATTGCGTCTGTGTAGGAAATCCGCACAAATTTTGCCTTTGTGACTTTTTCAAGGCTTTCAATAAGGCCTGGCTGAATGCGTTTGTCGAAGAATTCCAGGTCTGAGCGGCATTTTGTCAAAGCCCAGTTCAAAAGATATTTTACAAAATCTTCCTGAATATCCATGTCGTCATCAAGATCAAAGAACGCCATTTCCGGCTCAATCATCCAGAATTCTGCCAAGTGCCGCGGAGTGTTTGAATTTTCCGCGCGGAAAGTCGGGCCGAATGTATAAACGCGGCTTAGAGCGGTTGCCATTGTTTCTGCCTCAAGCTGGCCGGAAACTGTGAGCGACGCCTTTTTGCCGAAGAAATCTTTTGAATAGTCAACAATCTTGTGCGCGTCCTCGATTTTCATTCCGCCGGCACCGGCTTTTACGCCAAGCTCGGCAATCTTTTCCATTGAAAGAGTTGTAACCTGGAACATTTCGCCCGCGCCTTCACAGTCAGAGCAAGTGATTTCCGGAGCGTTGATGTACTGAAATCCGCGTTCCTGAAAGAACGAGTGAACCGCAAATGCCATCTGGTTTCTTACGCGGTAAACAGCGCCGAATGTGTTTGTACGCGCGCGGAGATGAGCGTTTGTGCGAAGGTATTCCATGCTCATCTTGTTTTTCTGCAGCGGATATTCTTCCGGATTGCAAGTTCCCAGCGTTTTTAAAGATTCAAGGGTAACTTCCACAGCCTGGCCGCTTGCCGGCGAGGAAATCAAAAGCCCTTCCGCGCGGACAGAAGCCCCGGTATTCAATTTTTTTAATTCTTCTTCTATATTATTTACATTTGCATTTGGAGAAGGTGAATTTCTGTCAAAGGTAAGCTGAATGTTCGCAAAACAGCTTCCGTCATTTACCTGGATGAAAACAAGATTTTTAGAATCGCGAACGGAACGAATCCAGCCGCAAACTGTAACTTTCTGACTTTCCGGTTTTGAGGAAAGCAAGTCTTTTATTAATGTAGGTACCATAGTTTTACAGTTTAATGAATTGAGTTTATATGGTCAATTAATGTTTTTTAGCCGTGTTTTTTAAGCGGAATAAAGTTCCTGCTCTAAGCGGAAAGAGATTCCTGTTCTAAGCGGAAGGCTGTTCCTGTTTGAACAGGAGCACTTTGTTTACTTTAGTAGGAATGTCTACAATTTTACACTGTATATAAATTTATACAGATAATTTTTTGTTTATCTGTCTACTTTTTTGCAATTTGCTTGTTTCTTTATATTTTATTTTTTGAATTAATAAAATTTTCCGATTTTTATTAGGATTTTATTTCCTTAAATTATAAGAAAATACGCATTGATTTCAAGAAAAATGCTGATTTTTGTCTGTGCTTTTCTTAACTTGGCACAATATATGCTAATATATCATGGGATTAAAAAAAGTTATGGAGTTTGTTATGGAAATTGATGTTGCCAAGGGATACCTGAATTCATTAAAAAAATATCCTCTGCTTTCCGCCGATGAAGAAATCGCGCTTGCAAAAAGAATCAAGTCTGGAGACAAGGAAGCGTTCAATCTGCTTGTTAATTCCAATCTTAGGCTTGTTGTAAGTGTTGCAGGAAGATTCAACAAAGGTGCGTTTTGCATTATGGATTTGATTCAGGAAGGAAATCTTGGGCTTATGGTTGCTGTCAAAAAATTCGATCCGGCGTTTGGAACAAGATTTTCAACTTATGCATACAGATGGATTGTACAGCGCATTATGAAATTCATCAGTGCCAACAGTTCTCCGATTTTGCTTCCGGTGCATAGGGAAACTCTTTTGCGACGTATTCAGAAGTTTCAGAATATTTTCTTTCAGCAGAACGGAAGAGAAGCCACGGTCAAGGAACTTGCGCTTTTTGCAGGGATTTCAGAAGAGAGGTTGAATGATGTTCTTGAAACTTCTTATACAGTTGCGTCTCTTGATACTGAAGTTGCTGATGAAGGAAAAACAGTTTCGCTAGGCGATATTATCCCGGACACAGCGTTTTCCCCGGAAGAGCTTGCAATCAGAGAGGATTCTAAAAGCTGTGTTAATTTTTTTATGGATTCTTTAACAGGAATAGAAAAGAGTGTTTTGCGGCATCGTTACAATTTTGACTATGACTTGCATTCAAAAAGTTTGCGTGAAGTCGGTAGAATTGTAGGATTGAGCCAAGAGGCAGTGCGCCAGGCTGAACTCCGCGCCAAAAAACATCTTAAATCTGCAATGGAGAGTGTTTTTGCTGTTTAGGGCATTTTAGTCAGTTCTTAGTCTCCTTTTACTGTCAATTCCTCTTGCGCAGATTGAGGGGCTTCGGTTGTGAATTTTATTCAGCGCCGAAGCCTCTGTTTTTTTTTGCATTTTTTACTGAAAAATCAAGAGAAATTTTCTTCTAATTTCCCTTGATTTCTGCTAATCGTAAATCGAATTCCTGTTTTTATAGAGTTTGTTGTTTTATTTTTATAGGTTCGGAGTCTATAGATGCTGTTCTCCACATAAAATTTTCTTGACCTTCCATTTCAAGTTCAAAACTGTATGTATATTGTTGATAGCTGAATTTTTATTGAAACTTTATATTTTATTCAGCTATTTCAAAAGTTTATTCAAAGAAGTATGATGTGCTTATGAAAATGATTCTTACTGGCACTGGAACAAGCCACGGAATCCCTGTGATTGGATGCGGATGCAATGTGTGCCGTTCAAGTGATCCGAGGGACAACCGGCTAAGATGCAGCGCGTTTCTTGAAAGTCCTGTAAATATTCTTGTGGATGTCGGGCCGGAATTTAGAATTCAGGCGTTGAAATATAAAATTAACAAACTTGACGCGGTTTTTATAACGCACAGCCATGCGGATCATCTTCATGGAATTGACGACTTGCGCGTTTTTAGCCACACAAAGGCTCTTGATCCGGCGCATCCGGACAACAAGGAAACTGAAGGAGAAGGTCTTAGAATTTACACGACAACTCACGCGGAGCATGATATTCGGCACAGGTTCGACTACATTTTTACTCCGATGAAAGAGGGCGGCGGAAAGCCCAAGATTCAGATTATGAGCGCGGAAAATATCAGCGAAAAAAATCCGCTTTTTATAAACGGAATTGAAATTCTGCCTGTAATGCTTAAGCACGGACATTTAGATGATCTGGGACTTTTATTCAGCGAGGAAGGGAAGAACGGAAAAAAGCACAGCATCGCCTACCTTACGGATTGCAACTTTGTGCCGGAAAATTCAATTGAGCTTGTAAAAAACAACTCAGGAATTCTTGAGCATCTTGTAATCGACGGATTGCGGATGGAACCTCATTCAACGCATTTTTCATTTGAACAGGCACTTGAGGTGGCGCAAAAAATGAATCCGCGAAACGTTTATTTGACTCACATAACGCATAACATGAGCCACGTTCAAATAGAAGATTATGTAAAAAGCATTTTGTGGAAGTTTCCTCTGCTGAAAAAAAACGCAGAAAACGGATTTTATATAGGACCAGCCTACGACGGCCTTGAGCTTGTGTGCTAACCTTGCATTTTTTGCATGAAAAAATTCCCTGGCTGGTTTTGTTTTGCAAAGTCAGTCAGGGAAATGATAGATTTTGTTTATTTTACTTTTATAATATCTGAATCCAAGATTGCGGTTCTCCAGACGTAGCGTTCTGGGTTTTCCATTTCATTAACTTCAAAAGTGTATGCGTACTGCGCAAAAAGATAAGATTTGTTTGTGCTTTCAAAGAAATGGCTAAAGCCTGTTTTAAGAAGTTCTTGGCATTCTTTTGTTGCTTCTTCATCTTCTTCCCATGTTTTGCCATCGTCTTGTGATTTTAAGATTTTACTATCTTTTGAATAATAAAAAGGATTTTCTGGATCTGTATAGTCTTTTGCATCGTGAAGTTCAGAAGATGATATTGTTTCTGATTTTTTTCCAAGGTAATTTCCAAACCAAATTGTATCATTTACCCAGTCGCTTTCTGTGCTGGAGTTTTGAGCATAGTAGCCGATTCTTGTTTCCACATTGTCTCCTTCCGGCGGAATAACATTTAAAACTTTTACAGTTGGCTTTGTTCCGTCATAAGATAAGTCTATGTGGCGGCTTTTTAAATTTGAATAGTCGATGTCGCCGATTCCGTCTGTGGCGGTGATTATAATAATTTCTTCTGGCAAGGTTGTTGTTACGTTATTTATGGTAGTAGTTTCAATTCCTATGTTGAACTTGTATTTTTCGCCAGGCTCGCAAAGCGGATAAACAAATTTATATGTCTGCCCTTTGTATTGCCATGCGTCTTGTAATTCACATCTTGTTGTCCAAAAATCTTCCATGCCTTCGATGTCTTCAAGTCTTCTGATTTCAAGGTAAGTTGCATCCCTTGGAAGTTCAATTTCAAACTGGATTCCGCCTGAAACTGCTGTGGCCTTTACATGAGCTGTTTGTGTTATTTCAGCTGCGTTTTCAATTGAGCGGCTTGAATTGTGCACAACGCCGTTTTTCTTGATTCTAAGGTCAAGGACTCTTGAGCTTGTCTCGTTTGAATCTGAACTGCTTGATCCGTCAGAACAGCTTGTAAAGCAAATTGCGCAAATCAATGCGATTCCAAAAATAAAGTTTCTAATTTTCATATAAATACCTCAAGGTCATTTTACCCCCCCCGAGTTTTGTCAAGAGGTTCGGCCGTGAAATTAGAAACTATTTGCGTTTAAAACAAAAAAGACTGCCAGGTTTTGGCAGCCTTCTTCAAATTCTAGCTTTTAAGGTTAAAACTATTCAGCTTTGTTTGCGCCTGCGTTTGCAGGAGTTACATTGATTTTCTTTGTAATGAATCCAGAGCGGAGACACTGAGTGCAAATTTTGATTGTTCTTGTTGTTCCGTCGATTTCTGTCTTAATCTTCAAAAGATTTGGCTTCCACTGACGGCGTGTATGATTGTATGATTTGCTTACTCTGTTACCGTGCATTGAATGTTTTCCGCAGACATCACATGATCTTGACATATCTCGTACCTACCTAAAAATTTGTTCCTAACAGTGCAAATATGATATAGAAAAAACATACTTGTGTCAATGCTCAGGGCAAACGAATGTATTCAGCATAAAACTGGTTCCCAGGCACGGTTTCGTGCTTCAAAATCGCGCAATAATGCGCTACACGCTGATTGTTGCAAAGTAACTATAGAATTGCCCGCTCACGCGGTCGCAACAATCAGCGTGTTTTTGCCCCAGGAACCGTTCCTTCGCACAAACTTTACTTAAATTATTTATAATGCGTTTGCCCTGATGATTATATCAAATCCACAACTAGAACTGATTTCCGTTGAGAAGCATCTCCGCTTGTTTGCGTGCGTTCTCAAGTAAAGCATCTAAATCTTCATCGGTTAAAGCATTATCGGTTTGATTTGAATCCGACTTCGCATTTTTTTTGCTTGCTTTCGAATTCGAATTTTTCTGTGTCGTATCCATCCAGTCCTTTAAGCCTGTGTGCTCAACTTGGTAAATGAACGTTACAATCTGGCCTTTTGTGCAGACTGATTCAGTTTCGAATGTGGTTTTTGTGGTTGGTTTTGCAATTGCGCCGTAGTATGCCCAGGAAACTGGCTGCTGATATTTTGATGAGCGTGGAACATCGGTAAAGTTGTCAATCGCAATCATAGACATTGAGCCTGAGCATTTCCATAAAATTTCGAGCGCATCGCCACGTGTGCAAGGAGCGTTTCCGTTGAATGTGTTTCCCTCTAAAAATCCGTTTTTGTAAGCCCAGAGTGCCGCGTTGTAGAAAGTGTCGCTTGGCTTTACATCTTTGAACGGATTTTTACCTGAAACTTTTGGAGACCCCTGCCAGCGGTAAATGTATGTAACAACTTGTCCTCTTGTGCAAGGCTCGTTTGGAGAGAATGTTGTTTTTGATGATGGCTTTGCGATTCCTTTTTCAACTGCCCAGGGAGCAGAGCGTGCAAAGTCATCGCTTGACATTACATCTGTAAATCCTGCGATTTGTGTTGCTTTTTCCGGCTCGCTTGGTTTGATTCCGAGTTTGTCTTCTGGAATTGCCTTAAGTATTTTTCTTCCGAGCGTTGGAGAATCTATCCAGTTGCCGCCATGAACAACTTTTATTCCGTTGTCGTGAACATATTTTTTTCCGTATTCAAGAATATTGCACCCTTGAACTATTATGTCATCCTTGAAAGTTGGAATATAGTCTTTTTGCGGATTGTCTTCGTCAAGAACAAGCTCGCCCACGTTGTAGCAGTCGCTTATGTAGCAGTCGGTGCTTGTGAATCCCAAAATTCCGGTGGCATAAGTTCCTGTGATTTTTCCGATATTATAGCAGCTTGTTATGGTGCTTGCCGCTTCTGGAGACAAACCGTGAATGAGCTGCTGGCCAAGGCATACAACTTTTCCCACAATTCCTCCTGCAAGCGAATTTCCGTATCCGAAGTTTGCGTAAGGAACTGTAACTTCGCCTGCGTTCATGCAGCCTGTGATGTGCGTGTACATCATCTGCATTGCAATTCCGCCAGCCCGTGCAGAACGAAGATCACCAAGAGCCCTTGTTGTGGTTGTGTAGTTGTAGTTCATGTAGTCTGTGTCGCTTGTTGTTATGATGATTGGAGATGCGTTGTAGCAGTTTGTGATTCTGGAGTCTTCAATTTCTGTGAACATTCCGCCTGCCATTACATAAGCTCTGCTAGTTTGCTTTCCTGCGCGTCCTGTGTGTACTTTGATTTTTCCGCCGGAAGTGTAGCAGTTCTCTACGATTAAGCCTGCCGCATAATTTGAAATCGCCGCCACCCTAAGAGTGCAGTTGTATTTCATTTTGGTGTGGCTGATGTCAATTGTATAGTTCACAACTCCAAGATTTCTAATAAATGAATTGTTTTCCGGAGATATTGCTCCGAAAAGAGCATATGCGCGTGTTGCCTCGGCTTCTCCCATAAAGATGTCATCGTTGTGGTCAATTATCGTCATTCCAGAAATTACATGGCCGTTTCCGTCAAAAGAACCTGTGAATTCTCCGCATCCTGCATCTGCTGCTTGAGGATATTTTTTTATCCAAGAGCCACCGTAAGCTGGAGTTCCTCCGAGTGGAATCCAGTTGCCCCATTTTGAAAGGTCGATGTCGGCAATCAGTTTGTAGTGCTTTGAAAGTCCGAATCTGACTGAGTTGAGCTGCTCTGCTGTTTTAATCAAGTATGGATCTTTAAGAGTTCCAGTTCCGCCTTCAAATTCAAACGGAGTTTCCTTTAAAACTGCCGGTGCGCCATCCCAGTACGATTGCGGTGATTCCGTTTCTGCGGGCTGTGTTTCCTTTGATTGCGTTTTCTTTTTTGTCTTCGAGAAAACTGGAGCTGCTGCAAGTGCAAGCGCGCTGATTAAGATGATGGTCTTGAAAATTGATTTTTTCATTTTTTTCTCCATAAGATTTTATTTGATTATTTTAAAGTTTCTTTGATTCAGAATTTTTTAATCCGCTTTTATCGGCAAGAAATCTTCTGCAATTACATATATTGTCTCGCCGTTGTACGGATTCTTTGTCGGATAATGCCTTGCGTAATCTCTAGAGCTTCCGACTCTTGGACCTGTAACCCAAATGCGTGTTCCTCCTGTGTAAATATATTTCAGCCAGCCGCCAAAATCATTGCTTGGAAGAGCGCAGTCCAAGAAATGCCGGGCAGTTCTGTTTGAAGAATAGAATCCTGCGTCTGCTTCCACAGCTGTTCTCGCCTGATACCAGCCGATTTTGTCCGCATAAAAACTTTTGTTAGCTGTAACAATCGCGGTTTCAATTGTGCAAGGAGTTTCCGGCGAAATTGTCTTTTCAGAAGTTTTTTCGATTAAGCCGAGCGTGTCCATAAAGCCCATTGGTTCTCTTGCCCATTTTGCAATCTGCGCGTTGTCGCTATATTTTTCAAGCTTTGGAGTGTAGGGTGTGTACTTGATGCGGGAATTCTTTTTTACATATTGAAGCGCGCGGTAAAAATATGTCGCCATTTGCTGACGGCTCAAAACTGTGTTCGGATTGAAAGCTCCTGATGGTTTTGCGATTCCTGCCGCAGCGGCTTTTCTTGCGTAAATGTTTTCTGTGTCAGGAAAAGCAAGTTTTGAAACTGGCGTGATTTCTTTGCCAGACAATTTTTCTGCAAGATTAACCGCGAGCGAGGTGCATTGCAGTTTTGTAATTTTTGCCGTGTAGTCGTTTCCAAAAAGTTTTTCGTCAACCAAGTCATTTTGGAAAGCCCAGTTCACGTCGTTTTCTGTTTTGCCGCTCATTTTTGCTTTTGCAACTTTATCAAGGACTGCAAATGAATTTAGTCCGTCAAATTCAAGCGAAGCGTTTTCCAATGCTTCATCTTTATAAATTGTTTTCCATTGCTTTGTTATAATTTCCATATATTGTTCATAAGTTCCAGCGAAGCCTGTTCCAAGCGCATAGTCAAATGTTGCCCTGTTGAAAACTTTAGGAGAACTGTTGCAGTCTTTTACATTGTTTCCGCATTGTGAGCAGGATTTCCAGTAAACGCGTTCTCCTCTTGAATTTATTCCGATGAAATTTTCTTTTATGATTTTGTGGTCGATAAAGTGATGTCCGTAGAATCTTCCGTCTTCAATCGGTTCTGGTTTGTTTTCAGAAAGTTCGTATGAAAATGTGTGATTTGGATTGTATTCGCATTTTCCGCAGAATTCGCAGGAATAATAATATTTGTTGATGTTTTTGCAGGTTGATTTTTTGTAAAGTTTGTCGATTGTGGCAAGCCTTTCATTATAAACATGATTATTACAATGCAGTTTTGTAGCCTTGTCTCCAAGTTTTGCGGCTGAATAAACATCTCCTGAATAAGTTTTTGTCTTGAACCTAAGAAGAAGATAGACTGAAAGCAGGTCGTCAGGATTTTCAAAAATTCCTCTCATTCCTTTTGGAAGCTGATTTTCAGGAACATAAAGCGTGCAGTCCCACGAATTCATTGGCGCGTTTGTTGATGCAAATATTGATTTTCTTTTTACATCTATAATTTCATTGAGAAATTTTTTTACATCGACTTTTGAACTCAGCCATAAATTCTTTAAATTCCGGGGATAAACATGAGACCAGTTCGTAAGCCAGTTGTATGCAAATAATGGTTCTGCATCAGGATTGGCAACATCGAGAATTATTGTTTTTATTCTTGCGCGCTCTTCTGGAGTTGTTGTTTCATTAAGATAACGGCTTATTTTTTCTGAAGTGTTAGAATTTATTCCTGCTTTTTTGATTTTTTCTTCTGTGATTACAAGCGTTGTCTGGTTTATGTCGGAACACAAAAAATCCGCCTGTGCCTGCGTGTAGTAAGGATATTCGCCTTTTGTGTTTTCTGGCAAAATGTAAGCCGGACTTCGTTTTTGAGCAAAAGAATTCTGCAAATTAAAAATTGCAATGCTGATTAAAATTAGAATTTTAGAAAAATACTTTTTCATTTTTTCTCCATGATTTTTTATTGTCCCAATGTCATTTTTAGCCAGTCCATAAAGTGCGAATGTTCAAGATTATAAATGAACGTTACGACTTGCGCTTTTGTGCAGGCTGAATCCGGCTCGAACGTTGTTTGTGTCGTGCCGCTTGCAACCCTCATCCAGTAAGCCCAGGAAACGGCGGAATGATATTTTGACGAGTGCGGAACGTCGGTAAAATTGTCTGCCGGATTCATCGGATAAGAATTCGCGTATTTCCATAAGAATTCGATTGTGTCTCCTCGCGTGCAAGGAGAGTTTCCGTTGAAAGTGTTTCCTTTGAAAAGTCCTTTTTCATAAGCCCAGAGCGCCGCATTATAAAAACTGTCGCTTGGCTTTACGTCTTTGAACGGATTTTTTATTGAAGACTTTGGTGAGTCGTTCCAACGGTAAATATAAGTTAGAACTTGTCCGCGAGTGCAAGGCTCGTTCGGAGAGAATGTTGTTTTTGATGAAGGCTTGGCAATTCCCTTTTCAACCGCCCAGGGAACAGAAAGCGCAAAAATATCGTTTGACATCACGTCTGAAAATCCTGCGACTTGTGTTGCTTCTTCCAGCGCACTTGGCTTGATTCCGAGCTTGTCTTCTGGAATTGCCTTTAGGATTTTTCTTCTGAGCTTTGGAGAATCTATCCATTTGTCGCCTGAAACAACTTTTATTCCGTTGTCGTGAACATATTTTTTGCCGTAGTTAAAAATTTTGCAGATTGGAATAGCGATGTCGGCTTTTATTATCTGGTGAGGTTCTTTGTTCGGATTAAGCTCGTCAATTTCAAGAGTTCCCGCGTTGTAGCAGTCGCTTACGTAGCAGTCAGTTCCTGTGAAGCCCATAATGCCTGCGACGTAAGTTCCACGGATTGTTCCGATGTTGTAGCAGCTTGTTATGTTTGTTGCGGTTTCTGGCGGAAGATTGTAAATGTTTTCCGGGGCGTCGCTTATTCCGACCCTCGCAACGATTCCAGCAGAAAGAGCCGCAAGTCCCCAGTTTGCATACGGAACTGAAATTTCGCCTGAGTTCATACAACCGGTTATTTTGCTGTATTCCGCCCGCCTTGCGATTCCTCCTGCTATAACCATCCTCTTGCTTCCGCGTTGCGTGTCTATATAGTCCGTGTCGCTTGTTGTGATTATTAGAGGAGAAGTGTTGTAGCAGTTTATGACTTTTGTGTGGTCAATTGAAGAAAGAAGTCCGCCTGCGTAAATGAACAAACTGTTTTCCTGCTCGTCGGCGCGGCTTGCGTGGATTTTGATTTTTCCGCCCGATGAATAGCAGTTTTCAAATGTTCTGCTTGATGCGTTTGGTGAAAGAGCCGCCGCATTGAGCGTGCATCCGTTTTTTAGCTTTGTGTAGCTCACATCGATTGTATAGTTTATGATTCCGAGGTCTTTTACAAAGTTGTTTTGTGCTTGTCTGAAATCTTTTGGTCTAATCATTTCGGCGAAAAGCGCGTAGGAACGTTCCGCAAAGTCTTCTCCCATAAAGATGTCGTCGCTGTGGTCGATTATCGTCATTCCTGAAATTACGTGGTGGTTTCCGTCTAGTGAGCCTGAAAATTTTCCGCTTCCCTTATCCGCCGCCTGGAATCCTTGTCCGCCGTGGCTTCCGCCATAAGACGGAGTTCCGCCGATTGGAATCCAGTTGCCCCATTTTGAAAGATCGATGTCTGAAATCAGCTTGTAATGAAAATCAAGCCCGAATCTGATTGAGTTTAGCTGCTCTGCTGTTTTGATTAAGAACGGATTTTCGGCAGTTCCGTTTCCGCCTTCAAACTCAAACGGAGTTCGCCTCAAAATTGCCGGCGCGCCTTTCCATTGCTCTTGCTCCGAAGTGTCGATTGCGAGCGTTTTTGCTTTTTCAATTTCTTTTTCCTGCTTTATGTTTCTTTTTGCTGCGGCAGATTCTTCATCTTTTTGAGATTGCATTTTTGTGTATTTTACAACGAGCGTTTTTTTGCCGCCTTTTATGATTTTTGCTTCTGCCTTGTTTAAAGGAGAGGTTTTTGTCTTCTCCGTAAAATAATTTTCGCCAGCCGCCTTGTAAGTTACCGTTGCGCAAAAAAATGAGTTCGGTTCAAGCGGACCTTTTGGCTCGTAGACAACCGAGCTGATTTCGCACATCGCGCTTTTTCCTGAAAGTGCGCCCGGCATTCCTTTTTCATTTAGTTTAAGTTCAAATTTCGGAATCAAAGAAATTGCCCTGCCGCTTTGAGATTGTGTTTGTTTTGTCTGTGAAAAGGAATTTTGAAAAATCAAGACTGCCACAACAAGATATGCTAAAAAGAAATTTTTTGTTTTCATAAGTCCCCCGAAAAGCTGCTGTTTATTTTCCGTAAGTTTTTTCTATTTCTATAATCTGATCGCGCAAAACAGCTGCCTGCTCATAGTCAAGACGATCGGCTGCTTCTGACATTTCTTTTTTCATCAGGTCAAGAAGTTTTTTTCTTTGCTTGGCGACAAAAAGATTTGTGCAGTTTTTAAGAGCTTCAAGCTTTATGTTTGCTTCTTGCTCTGCGTCTTCTTTTTGATGCTCAAGAATATCTTCAACTGCTTTTTTTATTGTCTTTGGAACAATTCCGTGTTCTTTGTTGTACGCTTCCTGAATTGAACGGCGGCGTTTAGTTTCGTCAATAGCTTCTTTCATTGCATCGCTCATTCTGTCTGCGTACATTAAAACTGTTCCGTCGGCATTTCGTGCGGCGCGTCCTATAATCTGAATAAGCGAAGTTGTGCTTCTTAAAAATCCGATTTTGTCCGCGTCAAGAATTGCTATCAGCGAAACTTCCGGTAAGTCTATTCCTTCGCGTAAAAGATTGATTCCAATTAGAACATCAGTTTCTCCAGTTCGTAGGCTTTTTAAAATTTCAACACGCTCAAAAGTGTCGATTTCAGAATGAATGTATTTGACTTTTAAATTAAGTTCGGAAAGGTAGTCGGTTAAATCTTCCGCCATTTTTTTTGTAAGAGTAAGAATCAATGAACGTTCGCCTTTTTTTATGCGTGCGCTGACTTCTTTAAAGATGTCCTGCATCTGACCTTCGCTTGGACGAACTTCAATTTTTGGATCAAGAAGTCCTGTGGGACGGATAAGCTGCTCCACGACTTGTGTTGATTTTTTAATTTCTTCCGGGCGTGGAGTCGCAGTTACAAAAATCACTTGGTTCATTTTTTTTGTGAACTCATCGATTTTGAGCGGGCGGTTGTCCAGTGCGCTTGGAAGCCTGAATCCAAAGTCGATTAAGTTTTGCTTGCGCGCCCGGTCGCCTTCGTACATTGCTCCAATCTGCGGAACAGAAACGTGAGCCTCGTCAATCATGCAAAGAAAATTATCAGGAAAATAATGAAGCAAAGTTGCAGGCGGATCTCCTCTTTTGCGTCCTGAAATCGGTCCTGAATAATTTTCAATTCCAGAGCAGTAGCCCATTTCTTTCATCATTTCAAGATCGTAAGTTGTGCGTGTTTTTAAACGTTCGGCTTCAAGAATTTTTCCGGCGGAACGAAGCTCTTCAAGCCGTGAATCAAGTTCAGTCTGAATTTTTTCTGTAACGCTTGCCATCTGGTCGCGCGGAACAACAAAGTGCTTGGCAGGATAAAGCTGAAGCTCATCAAGTTCTTCTATTGTTTCTCCAGAAATTGCGTTGAATCTTTTTATTCTTGAAATCTGGTCAAAGTCAAGTTCGATTTTGTAAGCTTCGTCTGTTTCCATGTAAGGCGGAAAAATTTCAATTGTGTCGCCTTTGATTCTGAATTTTCCGCGCTCAAGAATCATGTCGTTCCGTTCATACTGAATTGAAATAAGCCTTGATGCGATTTCGTGCGTGTCAAGCTCGTTTCCTTTTTCAACATGAATCCGCATTTCCTTGTAGAGATCAGGCATTCCAAGTCCGTAAATGCAGCTGACGGTCGCAACGATAATTACATCGCGGCGTTCCATTAAGGCGTAGGTTGCGGCGAGACGGAGCTTGTCGATTTCTTTGTTTATTGAAGCGTCTTTTTCTATATACAAGTCGCGCGCAGGAACATAAGCTTCCGGCTGATAATAATCGTAGTAGCTTACAAAATATTCTACGGCGTTGTCTGGAAAAAAGGTTTTGAATTCCCTGTAAAGCTGTGCAGAAAGTGTTTTGTTGTGGCTGATAATCAAAGTCGGACGCTGAACCGCTTCAATTATTTTTGCCATTGTGAAAGTTTTTCCGCTTCCTGTAACGCCTTTTAAAGTCTGATATTTGTCTCCGCGGAAAAATCCTTCAGAAAGTTTTTTTATTGCGTTCGGCTGATCTCCAGAAGGCTCAAAAGGAGAAACAACATGAAATTTTCTCATGCGTTTATTTTAGATAAAGTATAGAAAAAAATCTATGGAATTCAATTGATGATTCAGGGCAAACGCATTATAAATGTATTCAGCATAAAACTGGCTCCCAGTCACGGTTTTCTGGTTCAAAATCGCGCAATAATGCGTTACACGCTGATTGTTTTTATATGCTTGCATTAGGCGAGTTGCTTGACGCCTCTAGTTCTATTTTTATCTTTTCAAATTTTCTGTTACGGTAAACGGTTACGGTTACAACGTCGCCTGGAACTTTGTCTTCTATTGCGCTGTAGTAGTCTGCAAGCTTTGAAATTTTTATTCCGTTGATTTCTGTTATGATGTCGCCGCCAAGATAAATTGTCTGCGGATAAAAAGTGCCGTACTGAACTGCTTGAGTTCCGCCTTTGATTCCTGCCTGATCCGCCTTGCTTCCTTTTTTTACGCTGCTTACAATCATGCCGGAAGAAATTTCATATCCTGCAAAATTTGCGATTCGAGCTGTGTTTTGAACGAGCGAAAGTTTCATTGTACCGCGGTTTACTTTTCCGTATTTTAAAAGGTCGCTTACAACTCGTCGGGCAGTGCTTGCTGGAATTGCAAATCCGACTCCGGCAGAAGAGCCGCTGGAAGAGTAAATCATTGTGTTGATTCCAATCATGCGTCCTTGGCTATCTAAAAGAGGTCCGCCTGAATTTCCCGGATTGATTGCGGCGTCAGTTTGAATCATATTTCGGATTATTACGTTTGCGCTTTTCTGAATTGGGCGTCCAAGTCCTGAAATAATTCCAGTTGTCATTGTGCGTTCAAGTGCGAATGGATTTCCGATTGCGATGACTTTTTGTCCGACCTTGAGGCTTCCAGAATTTCCGAACGAAATTGTTTTTAAGTCGGCACCTTTCGCAGGTTCAAATTTTAAAACGGCAATGTCGCTTTCTATGTCCTGACCTACAACTGTTCCTTCGTAAGTTGTTCCGTCCGCAAGTGAAATGTTTATTACAGAGGCTTTTTCTATTACATGGACATTTGTTACAACGTATCCGCGCTTGTCGATAATTGAGCCGGAACCAGAACCGCTTTCTGTCACAATCGGCTCGTAGAACCAGTTGTAGCCCATCACTTTTGTAGTGATGTTTACAACTGCCTCGTTGCATTTTTCGTACACTGAAATGTTTTGAGATTCGTCCTGCGTGTATGAGCCGTTTTCCGCCGCGACAGGAAACGCTTCAAATGTCTGAGGAATTTCTTCTTTTAATTCTGATTGATTTTTTTCTACTGCTGAAATTTCTTTGCCGGATTTTTTTGGAGAATCATTTTTGAAAAAAGTAAAGACCACGGAAACTGCGACTGCCGCAAGAATTCCTGTTGAAATTGAATAAGTTACAAGCTGTTTTTTTGAGTAGAGTTTCATGCTGAAAAATATAATAACTTTTATTGCAAAATTCAACTTTCACAGCATTCCGTGTTCCAAAAAACTAAAGTAGTCTTCCTTTGTTATTATTATGTGATCCATAAATACAATGCCTAAAATTTTTGCCGCCTTCTGAAGAATTTTTGTGGAGTCAATATCTGCGTTGCTTGGATAACATTGTCCGCACGGATGATTGTGGCAGCAGATAATTCCAGAGGCGTATTCAGAAACTGCGTTTGCAAAAACTTCCCGCGGATGGATGAGCGCCTTGTTTATTGTTCCAACAGAAACAACCCTTGTGCTTAAAATTTCTTTTGCGCCGTTTACTGTAACTGTAATAAAATGCTCGGTCGGCATTAGCGTGTAATGCTGCAAAAATGGAATCACATCTTTGGGCGCATTTATTGATGAACGTAAAATTCCGCGTCTTCTTCTTCCAAGTTCCAATGCGGCTGCAATTATGAGTGCGCGGCTTTCTCCCATTCCGTTGATTTTTTTTAGATTGGGAATGAGTTCTTCCTCGTTGCTGGAATTTATTGTCTTTGTAACTTTTTCAGCAAGGCTTTCAATCGGATTGTTTTTTGTGCCTTTTCCCAAAATGAGCATTATAAGCTCTTCGTCATCAGGATAAGAAATTCCATTTAAAAGCGTGAGTTCTCTTATGTTTGGCTGCTTGCCGGATTTGGAGTAATCTAAAATATAATTCTGCATACAATATAATTAGCTTAAAAAAATATTTTTTGCAGAATTAATTACGTTTAGTTGAAATATTTTAAAGCGGAAGTTCTATTTCAAAATGCGCGCCTTTCTTTTTGTCCGGCCGCCCGGTTTCTTTTATTGTTCCGCCATGAATATTTACAATGTGCCTTGCAATGGAAAGTCCAAGTCCAGTTCCTCCATGTTCGCGGCTTCTTCCTTTGTCAACTCTGTAGAACCTTTCAAAAATTCTGTCCTTGTATTCATCAGGAATTCCGTTTCCATTGTCTTCCACAATTATTTTTGCTTTGCCGGAATTTTCAGAAAGAGAACAGAAAACAATGCTTTTTTCCGGGCAATATTTTACTGAGTTGTCTATTAAATTTGTTATCACCTGTTCAAGAAGCCCCGGATTTCCTTTTATAAAAATTTCCTTTTTGCTTGAGCTGAAATTTATTCTGATTTGTTTTTCGGTTGCTGCGCTTTCAAGATTTGAGCAGGCTTTTTTTGCAATCTGCACAAGATCTGTCTTTACGGTTTCAAGGACTCCGTCGTCTGTTTCAAGACGGCTTAACGTGAGCAAATCTTCTATTATATTTATGAGACGCTCGCACTGTGTGTTTATAATTCCAAGAAAATGCTTTGCGGTTTCAGGTTCGTTGATTCCATCGTCAAGCAAAGTTTCCGTGAATCCTTTTATTGAAGTTACCGGAGTTTTTAATTCGTGGCTTACATTTGCAACAAAATCTTTTCGGATTTGCTCAACTTTTTTCAAGCTTTGAATGTTCTGCGTAATTCTGTCTGTCATTGAATTGAACGACTGCGCAAGTTCCGCCATTTCCTGAGGAGAAGAAATATTCAGGTGAAAATCAAAGTTTCCCTTTGCATATTCTTCTGTTGCCTTTTTCATCAGTAAAATCGGACGCACAGTTTTACTTGAAATATAAAACGAAACAATCAGCACAAGCGCAAAAATCAGAATTGTTGAAATTACAAAAATATTTTTTGTGGAAGACGAAAAGAATACAGTTTCTTCAATCGGCATGGAAATTCTAAGCGCGGAAAAAACTTCGTTTGCGGAAAGAGGAATCGCATAGTACATAAATCTTTTTCCGTTTGTAGAGCTTGTGTGAATTGAGCTTGCTTCTTTTCCTGCCAGAGCAAGACGCACTTCTTTTCTGTAGCTGTGGTTTTCCATTTCGCTTGGTTTGGAAACTGAATCCGCCGCAACTGTTCCGTCATTATTTATAAGCGTAATCCTGAACGAGTCATCGGAATGTGTGAGTTCCTTTATAAAAATGTCTGCGTTTTTTTTGTCCTGCGGAATAATTTTTACAAGTGAATGCGCGAATGATTTTAGGTTTGCTTCTGTCTGGTCAACTGCGGTGCTTTCCAACGCCCACAGGCACACAAAAAGCAAAACGGTGAATCCGGATGCAAGCAAAATTCCGTTAAAGACAAAAAGCAACGTGTGGATTTTTAAAGTCCTGTGCATATATTATTCCTCGCAAATTCTGTAGCCAACGCCGCGCAAAGTTTCAATGAACGGATTTGAGCTTTCCGGGCTGTCTCCGATTTTTTTTCTTATGCCAAGAATCTGAACATCAATTGACCGGTCTGTTACAGGATAGCTTGAGCCTTTTACCGCATTGATAATCTGTTGCCGGCTAAAGACCTGTCCCTTGTGCCGCGCAAGAAATTCAAGAATAGAAAATTCCGTTGCGCTAAGTTCAACTTCTTTTCCGTTCTGCGTAACTTTGTGCTTGAGCGGTGAAATTACAAGTGAGCGGATTTTTATATCCTCGTCTGAATTTGAACGGAATGCTTCTCCCTTTCTGCGCAAAACACTTTGAATTCTTGCAAGCAGAACTTTAGGGCTGAACGGCTTTGTTACATAGTCATCTGCTCCAAGCTCAAGGCCTGTTACAATGTCGGAATCTTCTGTCTTGGCAGTAACCATGATGATTGGAATGTTCTTTATGGAACTGTCGTTTCTGATTATGCGGCAGATGTCCAGTCCGCTCATGTCTGGAAGCATAAGGTCAAGAATTACAAGGTCTGGATTTTTGTTGCGGCAAAGTTCCAGTGCCTGCTGTCCATTTTCTGCCGTGAACGTTTCGTACTTTTGTTTTTCAACATTGTATTTAATAAGCTCGCGGATTGGCTCTTCGTCATCTACAATCAGTATTTTCATAGCAATTTCATTATAGAGCAAACGCACCGGTTTTCAATATTCGGAATGTTAAAACTCTGTTAAATTTTAACACGCCTTTTGTTTGCTCATTCACCAAGATACTTAAGCACAATAACTGTAAGGTCGTCGCGCAAAGGAACGGCTTCTGTAAACGCTTCAAAAATGTCGATTAAATATTCCAAAAGCTGCTTTGCGCTTGTTCCTTGTGGAGCTCTTGCAAGAATTTTTTGAAGAAGCTCAATACCAAGCTCGTCCCCTGCAAGGTTTCGGCTTTCTGTGAGGCAGTCCGTGAACATGATGTAGCACGAGTTTTTTTCAAGCGGAATGTCCACAGTTTCAAAATTGTCTGGCAGTCCTTCAATTCCAAGAAACGAGCCTCTAAAGCTTCCGTTCGCTCCACCTGCAACCGAAACTTTTCTTTTGCTGTCAATGCAGAGCAAGTCCGTGTGTCCGGCATTCACGTATTCAATCTTGCTGTCCGTTATGCGCAGAAGAATTCCTGTAAGATAGTTTTCAACATTCGCCTTTTCCTTTATGAGTTTTTTGTTGAATGTTCTTGCAAGCGCGCTTAGCTCCTCGTTTTTGTTTTCGCGGAAAGTGTCCTTGGCAAGATACTTGGAAAGAATTCCCACAAGTCCGGAAGCGACTCCGTGCCCGGAAACATCGAAAAGCGCGGCTCCATTCAGGCTGCCTTTGTCATCGTAGTAAAAGTCATAGACATCGCCGGAAACAGAAGCCATCGGTTTAAAGATGTATGCGCAGTCCCACTTGGAAGTTTTTGGCGCGCGGCTAGGATAAATGCTTTTCTGAACAATCTCGGCAAGCTTTAAGTCGCGCTGCTGCATTGCTTCCTGCTCCAAGAGCTTTCTTGTGGTCTTGTTAAGCTCCTGTGTACGTTCAAGAACTTCAACATTCACGATGATTTCAAGCAAGTCCTTGAATATGACAACACCAAAATAAATTCCGTTCTGCTCAACAACAATCGGGTCGTAAAGATGCTCTTCCGCACGGGATGCCGCCTTTGACGCAACAACTTCCACCGGCTCAAAAAAATCGACTGCAAGATAATCCGTAACCATTAGGCGCGAAATCGGCTTCTTGGAATAAATGCTGAATCCGTATTGAGTGCCCAGAACCTTGAACAACGTAATGCGCGGAATAATTCCCATGACTTTGCTTGCGCTGTCTACAACAGTGAAGATTGAAATTTCCGGGTTCGCGTTAAACAAGGCAACAACATCCGCAACCGCCATGGTTTCTGGAATTGTCATTCCTTTTCTTGTGATTTGCGAAATAGGGCGGCTGTCTTGCTTTATTCCTTCCGTGGGAATGATTGCCTGTGTCTTTTTCTTGTCAATGCTCTTTTTTTCTTCAACGAACTTTGAGCTTTTTTTGTTCTGGTATGAAATTATTCTTACAAACGCCTCTTTGCTTGTCTTAGTAAAAACACGTTCCGGCTTTCCTGTAAAAAATCCTTGGGCGTAAGAAATGCCAAGCTCCATTATTGCCGCAAGATTTTCTTCTGTTTCAACTCCGACGGCAATCAGCTTGATTCCAGAGTTTTTGCAGAACGCGCTCAGGCTTCTTACAATCTCCTTTTTTACTTTGTCCTTGTGAACAGACTGAACCAAGTCTATGCTGATTTTTATAAAGTCCGGATTAAGAGTGCAGATTCTGTTAAGGGCAGCATAGGACTCACCGATGTCGTCAATCGCAATCTTTAGTTTTTGATTTTTAAAGTGAAGAACAGCATCGCAAAGTTTTTGCTCCGAGCCTTTAAGTTTCTGACCGGTTATTTCAAACACGATGGTTGACGGCTCTATTCCGTTTTTTTCAAGCTTGCTCTTGATGTAGTTTTCCTGAAACTCTTCTTCCATGAGGACGTTTGGATTTATGTTCAGGAACAGCTTGCGCTTGAGCCCCAAAGCCCTTGCAGTCTTGAGCGCGGACTTTATGCACTTTTTTTCAAGCTGCCAGGAAAGGCTTGCGTCCTCTGAAATTTTGAACAGATTTTTTATGCTTCCGATGTAAACCGACTCGTCAATTCTTGTGAGAGCCTCGTAAGCAAATACGTCTCCAGTTTCCAGCGAGACAATCGGCTGAAAAACAGTGTAAAGGTTTTTGCTAGACAATATTTCATCAAAGTTCATGTCGCCATTATTTGCGCCAAGTGTTTTGCCTTTGTGTTGATTGTGTTAAAAATCAGTTTGAAGAGCGGGGAAGGGAGGTCTACTTATCGTCGTAATGATTCTTGCACTGATATATTTTTATGCTGTCTCCATCGATTTTGTAGACAAGGCGGTTTTTCTCGTCAATCTCGCGGCTCCACCAGCCTGAAAGATTTCCCTTCAGCGGCTCAGGATGACCAAGCCCGGTGTTTCCGTTGCGCTCGATGTCGGCAAGCAGTTTTGAGATTTTTTTCAGCGTCTTTTTGTCCTGATTCTGCCAGTATTCAATCTGCTCCCAGGCCAAGTCGTAAAATTCCTTCTTCATTCAGCCATCCCGTCGATTTCCTCAAGCGAATGTTCCGAAAAATGAAGCTTGCCTTCGTCGTCAAGTTTTTTGAGCTGTTCAAGATAATGGATGTTCGCCGGGCAGTAAAAGCTGTCGTCTCGTGCGGAAAGCTCGAACGGAATGCGCTGCTCGTGAATCACTGCCTTTACAAAAACGTTGAACGCCGCGGAAACCGAAAGTCCGATTTTGTCGCAGATTTCTGAAAAGTTATTCTTGTCGTTTTGGTCAAGCCTTATTGTAAGATTTGTCATATTGTGCCTCCTGTTGCTACAAATATATGTCTGTTTTAATGCAAAATCAAGTGCAAATGATGTAATAAATTGATTGTTTATAAAAGCTTAGACAATAATATGAAAATTCAAGGCGGAGAATAATATTCCCCTCATACAATCATTATGATTTTTGTTAAAAATATTTATTATTTGCTACAATCACGGTGATTTTTTGTGAAAATATTAGTTTTCTATAAAAATCATTATGATTATTCTAAAAAATATGTTATGTTTAATACAATCATTATGATTTTATTCAAAAATATTTGTTATTATACATAATCATTTTGATTTTCATTAAAAGTATTTGTTTTTTATTATAATCATTATGATTTTGTTAAAAAATATTTATTTTCTATAAAAATCATGGTGATTTTGAGTGGAGGAGCAATGAATAAGCTTAGAAATTCAATACGTGTAACTGCGGCGGACGGACTTTCTGATTATTTTGTGCGGCTTTACAAGGATTTTGGGATTGAGGACAAATTTCTTGCGGAAATATTCGGCGAGATTGAAAGGCTTTCTGCAAAAATCACGACGGCGATTATGCAGGACAGGGTTAAAAGTTCTCTGGCGGAAAAAGACAAGGCGCGCAATGAGGAAATCAGAAAGCTGAATGCGCTTTTAAAAGGCTATGCGGTGTTTCCTTCGGCGGAAAAAAGAGAGTGCGCCAAGCGTCTTCTTGCCGTGTTCAAAAAGTACGGTCTTAAAATTACTTCGGAAAACTATTCGTCAAAGTCTTCGCTTATAGAAAGCATACTGGAGGATTTTTCGAGGGAGCAGGAAAAAAGTGACGCTGCGTCTTTGGATGGCGTGGCGGAACTGATTCAGTCTTTGCGGAATGCCGAGAATGATTTTTACAAGGCGAACGATGAGTTTGTGCGCGGAAGGGCGTTAAAAAATGAAAGCGCGTATTCAATAAAGGGAAGGCTTGTGCGGACAATAAACGAAAAGCTTGTTCCGTATCTTTCTGCCATGTCGATTGCGGATAATTCCGCCTACGGAAACTTTGCGCAGAATGTGGAGCGCCAGATAAAAAAACTAAACAGCGCAGTCCCAAAAACAAAAAAATCCCCTCCGCAATGAGAGGGGAAAATTACCGTGTCGGAACACGACAATGACAGGTTGGCTTTTCTTGTCATTCCTGTGCCACGACACAGGAATCTCTCTTACTCGCCGTTATACTTTATTTTACTTATAATATCATCGTTATTGTCTTCAATTGTCAAGTCTCCTTTCTTGCCTGCATAGTTAAGTGCTTTTAGGGAGTCACATCCTCTAAAAGCTCCCTCTCCTATGGTCTTTACGCTTGCAGGAATCTCAATTGATTCAAGACTTTTACAACGATTAAATGCGACAGCTGGAATTTTTACAGAGCCGTCTCTTATTCTAACATTTTTTAACTTTTCGCACGCATCAAATATAGCAGTTCCACTGTCTTCACTGTCGTCAGTAAATTTTATATCTGCTGTTTCAAGCGAATCACAGTGATAAAATATCAGAGAGCCAAGACTTTTTACGTTATCTGGAATAGTAATACTTTTTAATAATTCATTACTAGTAAATGCATCGTCACCTATTTCTTTTACATTTGGGCCAATTGTTATTTCACTTACACTTGACTCAGTTGCATAACCCATATTTGGATTACTACAAAAAGCGCCCTTTCCGATTATCTCAGAATCCACACTGATAGAATAAATGTCGCATTCCCTGAATGCGTTATCACCTATTAAAGTAACGCTTGACGGAATAACAACATTTTTTAAATAATTACACTGAAAAAATGCCTCTTTGCCGATTGTCTTTACACCGTCCGGAATTACAATGCTTTCTATATAAAGATGATTACGGAACGCGCCATCGCAGATTTTTTCAGCACAAGACGGAAGCACAAGTTCTGCAACCTTGAAGCGGCCGGTATAACTGTCGCCGGCAATTTCCTTTAGACCTGTCATTTCGCTAAGGTCAAGATTGATTTTTTTATTGTTTGCATCAATCGACAGTTTTATCATTTTGTTTGTCGAGCCGTTCCATTCGCCACTGAACGAGATGTTTGGAACAGATTCAGATTCCGGAGCATCACGAATTTCCTTGCCAAGCGTCCAGTTTGTGCCGTCGCCGAATGTTATTTCCGCTTTGAAAAGTTTTGAACAAGAATTGATGCCGTCCAAGTTTGCAAACTCTTCCATCGTTCCGCTAAAACTGACGTGAGCAAGGGAGTTGCAGAAGTTAAATACCCAATTACTACCAAAATTAATGCCTTTCGGAAGTGAAATAGTTTTCAGTCCGGCACAGCCATTGAAAGCAAAGTCGTTTATAGTTGTAACTCCTTCTGGTATAACAATGCCTGCAAGGTTTTCGCAGCGTTCGAACGCCTGGTAAGGAATTTCTGTAAGCCCGGTTGTGCCGCCAAGGTCAAGGATGATTTTTGGGCTTTTTGCATTGACGTTGATTGCTTCCTTTATTTTAGTAATGTCGTCCGCAGTGATTGCACCTGCAATGGTAACTGTGTGTTCCTCGCCGTCATCAAAATTTTCGATTACAGAAATTGCTTTTGTGGCTGTCATTCCCCACTGTGCGTAGAGCGTGATATTGCCGCTTACGATGATTTTTGCTTTGTCAGAATATGAAACGTTTCCGCCGGCGGATGTTGCCCAGCCTGCAAAAATGTAGCCGTCTTTTGTGAACGCATTTTCCGGAAGCGTGATTTCCGTTCCTGATTTGGCTGTCTGCGGATTCATCTCACCGGTTCCGCCGTTTGCGTCAAATGTTACGGTGTAGGTTGCTTTTGGGGTTTCGGGATTTGAAGGATTTGTGTTTGAGCCGCCACTGTTTTCGCCGTTGCCGGAATTTCCAGAATCGGAAGGATTTTCTACAGGCGTTGTTACTTGTCCGCTGTCGTCGTCCGAGCCGCTATCAGCTTCGGTCATGCAGCTAGTGCAAAGAAAAAGGCTAAGAGCCAGAACGCAGGCTACTGCTGCACGGGGGGGGGATGGAATGGGAGTTGATTTTCATTTTGTCTCCATAAAAATAGATTTGTTGTATATCTATAATTATAGTGAGTTTATTTGAAATGACAACTTAAACGGCAAAAAAAGTGAAAAAAAGTTTGGTTTGTGTCATTCCCGCGCTTGATTCCTTTGTCATTCCTGTGCTACGACACAGGAATCTGTTGCAGGAGATTGTTAACCGAGTTTCTTTCAGAAACATCGCGGGGCAAGCCCGAAGATGACAGGGAGTAAAGTCCGATAATGACAAGATCCTCCGGTCGAGCCGGAGGATGACAAGATGACTGGTCAAGTATTTTTTACTTTTTGTTTATGAACTTGCATTTCCAGCTGAACGGGATAGAGAACTTTGTAAGGCCGTCGCTTGTAAGCTCCATTCTTACGCCCATGTCAAGGTCGCCCATGTTCTGTGGGAGTGCGAATGTTGCGTAAGGGTAAACTGTTGTTGTATATGCGTCGTCCCAGCCAATAATAGTGGCTTCTGTTACAGCGAGCGAAAGTGTTGTTGCTTCTGTAAGCGCATAGTTTGCAAGGAGCTTTGCCTGGAACGGAATTCCCTTGTCGCCGTTGTCATTTTTCAAATCGCTTGTCTTGTATTCCTTGTCAACATACTTGCTTGAAAGTCCTGAAACAACATCGGCGTAAATTGAAAATCCTGCGTCCTTCATTTCGTATCCTGCCGAGAAGGTGAGCGCGTATTTTGTTTCTTCCGGAATGAAGTCTGTGTCGTTTGCGTTGTACACAAATCCAAGGTTGATCATCATGTTCTGAATGCTGTTGATTCCAGCGAACAAGCCGAATGTGCGGTCGTCGTTAGTCACGCTTTTTGCTGTTGCTCCGAAAGTTACAAGGTCTTTTGCCGCGTACTGCGCTCCGAAGTCAAGGCGGTAATTGTCGTTGTTGTCGTACTCTGTGTTTCCTCTTATTCCGCCTGAAATCTTTAAGCTTTCAACTGGAAGAGCTACAACCGCGAATCCGTTTTCTGCCATGCGTCCCCATTTTGGCGTGTCGTCTGCCGCTCCAAGGTAAGCTGCGTCTGTTGTAATTTTTGTGAAGAATTCGTTTCCGATTGCAAGTCCAATCTGCTCAAATGGCGAAAAGCGTACAAAGCCGCGGAGTCTTGTTGTAGATTCTTTTCCGTTGAGCTTAAGGCCGTAAGTTTCCATGCGGACTCTTCCGTCAAGTTTTTCAGAAGAGAAGTCGAGCTGAAGCCTGTTGTCTACGTGGGCTTCTTCGTTTTCAAATCCGTCGTCCAAACCTCCGTTGTCTTTTACTTTTCTGTTGAACTCAAGAAAGTCTCCGTTTCCTGTGTTGTCGTCATTTGCTCCAAATGTGTTTGTGAGCGAAACTTTCTGTGCGAAAACTGATGCGCATACAAGAATTCCTGCAACGGATGCAGCCAAAAGTTTTTTCATAAGATAACTCCTATCTTAAAGATTTGCTTGATGAAACCTGCAATGTTTTTGTTCTTGCAGATTTATTTCTTTGTTGCCAAAAAAATAAAATTTTTCTGTTTGATTTTTGTTAGCTTAAAATAAACTTTCGGTGAATTTGCGCTTACTGTTTTCTCATAAAAAAATCCCCGGTTGCTCCGAGGATTTTATAACGGCTTGCAATGTTTTAGTTTTGCTCTTTTATTCTTGCTGTGTGTTTTGTGCGCCTGCCGCCATGAGCGCGCATTCAGTTATATTTACAGCGTGGTCTCCTATGCGCTCAAGGTACTTTGCGATCATAAGTGTGTTTAGAGCTTTTTCTCCGAATGCTCTGTCATGCTTTGTTTTTCCAGACATCATGTCCAGAATGTCGTTTTTGATTTGGATAAAAAGATCGTCCGCCTGATCATCAAGGTCTGCAATCTGCTTGGCAAGTTTTGCGTCCTGCTTGATAAAGCTTTCCACGCTGCCTGTAACCATTCGGATTATGCAGTCCGCCATTGCCGCGATGTGAGAGTTAAAGGCTTCAAATGGAATCTGCGTTTTCTTTATCAGCTCTGCAATGTCGCTTCCCTGGTCTCCGATTCTTTCCATGTCTGTGATTACTTTGATTGCCGCGCTTATGGTTCTAAGATCGCTTGCTACCGGCTGCTGCTGCAAAAGAATTCTCATGCAAAGATTTTGAATTTCTTTTTCCATTAGGTCTGTCTGCTTTTCCGCTTGGATTGCGCGTTCTCCAAGCTCGGTGTCTCCAAGGAGAAGCGACTGGGTTGCAAATGTTATGCAGTCTTCGCAAAGTGTTCCCATCTTTTTTAAGTCTTCGTGCAGTTCATTTAGCTGCAGGTTAAAGTTGTTTCTCATCTTTTTCCTCTTGTAGAAATTTCTGCTTTTCTGTTTTGAAAAATATCAGCCGAATCTTCCCGTGATATAATCTTCCGTTTTTTTGTTTTTCGGTGAGCTGAATATTTGTTCCGTTTGTCCGTACTCAATCACTTTTCCGAGCAGGAAAAATACCGTTAAGTCGCTTACGCGTGTTGCCTGCTGCATATTGTGAGTTACAATTACAATTGTGTATTTGCTTTTTAACTCAGCGATTGTGTCTTCAATTTTGCTTGTGCTGATTGGATCTAGCGCGCTTGTAGGCTCGTCCATTAAAAGCACTTCCGGTTCTATTGCAAGCGCGCGTGCAATGCAAAGACGCTGCTGCTGTCCGCCTGAAAGTCCTATCGCGCTTTTGTTCAGCCTGTCTTTTACTTCATCCCAGATTGCCGCATCCTGCAGGGCTTTTTCAACGATATTGTCCAAGTCGCTTTTGCGTTTGATTCCGTGGGTGCGCGGACCATAGGCGATGTTGTCGTAAATGCTCATTGGAAACGGATTCGGCTTTTGGAATACCATTCCGACTTTTTTTCTGAGCAGGTTCACGTCTATGTTTTCAAAAATATTTTCATCGTCTATTAAAACTTTGCCTTCTGTTCTGCAGCCAACAACAAGGTCGTTCATCCTGTTGAAGGTTTTGAGCAGAGTTGATTTTCCGCAGCCGCTTGGTCCGATGAACGCTGTAACCATGTTCGCAGGAATTTCAAGATTCACATCGTAAAGCGCCTGAAAATTTCCATAGAATAAATTTAAGTCTTGGACTGATATTTTGCTTTTATTCATTTTTGTTTTTCCTTGTTATTATTTTTTCAAGAAGAGAACTTAGCCAGTTCAGAATTAGAACTATTGCAAGAAGAATTACTGCTGTTGCGTAAGACTGACCAGTTGCAAGTCCTTCGCTCCAAAGCGCGTACAAGTGGACTGCGAGAGTTCTTCCGCTTTGCATTCCGCCTGCAATCCGCGCGACAGTTCCTGCTGTGTAAATTAAAGCTGCTGTTTCTCCAACGATGCGTCCTGTACCCAAGACAATTCCCGCGATTATTCCCGGAACTGCGGAAGGCAGAACTATGCAGAATACTGTGCGGAGTTTTCCTGCTCCAAGTCCGAAGCTTCCTTCACGGTAGCTGTCGTTTACGGAAAGCAAGGCTTCTTCTGTTGTTCGAACGATTACAGGAAGAATCATAATCGCGAGTGTGCAGCATCCGGCAAGCAGAGAAAATCCCCAGTGCAGGAAAGTTACGAAAAACAAAAATCCGAAAAGTCCGTACACGATTGAAGGAATGCCCGACAATGTTTCTGTCGCAAGCCTGATTGCCTTTACGATTTTGCTTCCGCGGTATGCGTATTCGCTTAAATAAATTGCAGCTCCGATTCCAATTGGCACTGCTATTGCGAGCGTTATTGCTGTTGCAGAAAGCGTGTTTATCAATGCTGGAAAAAGCGAGCTGTTTTCGCTTGTGTACTTTATGCTGAAAAGCGACAGATTCAGATTCGGAATTCCTCTTGCAAGAATGTAGATTACGATTCCGCATGAAATTGCAATTGTAAAAATTCCGGCTCCAAGCACGAACGACTTTAAAACTTTTGACTGAAATGTTTGCGAAGTTTTCATTTTATCTGCTACTCCTTTTTTTCTTTTAAGACTGAAAAGCACAAGTTGATAATCAAAATGAAAATAAACAGAATTACAGAAGTTGCAATGAGAGCGTCTCTATGCAAGTCCGCGGCATATCCCATTTCAAGAACGATGTTTGCCGTGAGCGTTCTGATTCCTTTTACAAGGCTGCGTGGAAGAATCGCCTGGTTTCCTGCGACCATGATGACTGCCATTGTTTCTCCGACAGCGCGTCCCACTCCAAGAATTATTCCCGCCATTATTCCGCTTTTTGCCGCCTTAAGTTCAACAAGAAAAATGCTGCGTTCCTTGCAAGCTCCTAATGCAAGGGAGCCTTCAAAGTAAAGTGAAGGCACTGCCCGTATTGAAGATTCGCTTACGCTTATTATTGTTGGAAGAATCATTATCGCAAGGACAATCGAAGCGGCAAGAATTGAAGTTCCGTTTCCGCCGAAAGTATTTCTGATTGCAGGAACTATGACTGTAAGTCCGAAAAAACCATAGACAACAGAAGGAATTCCAGCTAGAAGTTTTATGCCGCTTTCAAAAAAATTGTAGAGCTGTTTTGGACAGTAGCGCGCAAGAAAAACCGCTGTAAAAAGTCCGAGCGGAACTCCCAGAATCAATGCGCCAAGCGTTACTGTAATTGAGCCTACAATCATCGGGAAAATTCCGTATAAATCTATGGAAGGCTTCCACTTTAAACCAAAGATGAAATTCTTTAGTCCGATTTTAAGCATGGCAGGAACGCCGTTTGCAAACAGAAAAATGCAGATTGTTATTGTAGCCGCGATTGAAACGCAAGCCGCCGCAAGAAAAACGAATCGCATTGTCTGTTCTATATATTTGTTTTTCATATTTTTCTGCTTTTAAAAGAATTGAATTGCAGCGCTTGTCCGAACTGGATTTGCACTGCAATTTTTGTTAAGCCGTCAAGCTTATTTTACATCGCCCCATTTTGAGATTGTTCCAATGTACAAGTCTTTGACTGACTGAATCGATGCGCTTTCTGTTGGGTTTTCCTTGTTGATGATTACCGCGATTCCGTCGATTGCAATTTTTGTCTGAAGCGCGCCTTTTGCTTTTTCGCTGTCTTTTAATTCGCGGCTTGCCATTCCGATTTCGCAGACACCATTGAGCGCGCTGTTTACGCCTGTTGTGCTGTCAGACATCTGGACTTCAATTTTGATTTCCGGGTTCAGTTTTTCGTAGGCTTCAGCAAGTTTTTCCATTACAGGAGTTACGCTTGAAGAACCGGCTACGGTTATTTTTCCTTTTTTTCCAGTTGCAATGTACGCCGGATTTTGAGTCGCGCTGATGTAACCGTTGGCTTCAACAATTGCCTGTCCGTCGCTTGAAAGAATGAAGCGGATAAAATCAGAAGCGTTTTCTGAAAGTCCGGTTTGTTTTGTTACGATGTTGAACGGGCGGGAAATTTTATAAGTTCTATTTTTAATGCTTGAAACGCTTGGAGATACGCCTTCAATTTTGAGAGCCTTTACGGTTTTGTTCAGCGAGCCAAGGGAAACATAGCCGATTGCATATTTGTTTCCTGCAATTGAAGTGAGCATTACTTCTGTGCTGTTTGTAATGTCGGCTTCCTCAGAAGTGAAGTCAACTTTTTTGCCTTCTGCGTTTTTCATTTCAATTCCGAAAAGCTCAACAAATGCTCCTCTTGTTCCACTTCCTTCTTCGCGGCTTATGAGAACAACGCTTTTCTTTCCGAAGTTTTTGTTTTTTTTAGGAGCTGCAAATAATGTTCCGCCTAAAACTGCCAGTGTGATTGCGCTGAGCACAGCATAAATAGTCTTTTTCATACTTAAAACCTCCATTTGGTTTTTATTTTACGATGAAAAATCTAAAGAGGCTGTGTTTTTTGAAGGTTATTGAATTGTTAGAATTGTGTTAATTTTTAATAGAAGTGAATTTTATTTTTTACTTGCTGCATTAACTTTTTGTGTCAACGCGGCAAGTTTTATTTTTATTTTTTTTATTCCGCGGAAAATCTTATTTCCTGCCAGAGCGCGTCGTATTTTGAAAGAGCTTCGCCTACATCCATTTTGAGCTCAACTTTTTCAAGTGTTTCAACTGGATACATCGGTTTTTTCTTTGTGTACTTTGCAGCTTCCTTGTTTATGTAAGCAGGAAATTTCAACGCGTCGCAGAATTCCGCGTAGATTTCCGGGCGGTGGCTGAAGTCAATAAATTTCATTGCAAGGTCATAGTGCTTGGCATCTTTTAAAATCACCATTGAATCAAGATACGCAGCAGAACCGCATTCAGGAACAAAGAAATCAATTACTTCATCGTGCTTGTCTTCTGGAACTTCAGCAAATACAATTTCCGCATAGCCGTCGCAAACCCAGAAATCGCCGGATGCAAATGATTTTCCGTAGCCTTCCGCATCGAACTTTATAAGATTTGGACGCCACTTGTTTATAATTAAATCTGCGGCTTCTCGAAGTTCTTTGTCATCTGTTGTGTTCAGTGAGTAGCCAAGATGTTTTAGCGCGCTTCCCATTGTAACTCTCATGTCGTCCATCATTGTCATGTGTCCGGCTAAATCCGTGCGTGAAAAAATATCAAATGATTTTTCGTAGTCTTTTACTTTCGTTTTGTTTACAGAAATTCCCGAAGCGGCAAGGCAATATGGAACGCTCCAAGTCATGTCCGGGTCGTAGCCTTTTGCTTTTTCAAGTGCTTCAGGATTTATATATTTTGAATTAGGGAACTGCGAGTGATCGATTTTTTGAACCATTCCCTGTTTTATCATAATTGAAGTGTAGTCTTGAGATGGAATTGTCAGGTCGTAGCCTTTTGCGCCGGCGCGGAGCTTTGCATACATCATTTCATTTGAATCAAAATAATCAACTTTTACTTTGCAGTTGTATTCTTTTGCGAATTTTTCAAGAACTGAATCAGGCGTGTAATAGCTCCAGTTGTACAGGTTGAAAGTTTCTTTTTTTTCTTTTGAGCAGGAAGAAAAAATTGAAAGGACAAAAGCGGCCATGCTAAAAATAGCGACATTGAATTTCTTCATTTCAATATCCTTTGAACAGGCTTTTATTAGGTAAAAAAATCTGTTCATTAAAAAAGTAGAATTAGAACTTCATACGAAATTCTTTCCTGCTCATCGGTTTGACGGCAAGAAAGCATAGTCTACTGGAAAAAGTAAAAATAGGGAAGTAATGTTAAGTTAACGAAAAGGGCAAACGCATTATAAATGTATTCAGCATAAAACTGGCTCCCAGTCACGCTTTCCTGGTTCAAAATCGCGCAATAATGCGCTGCACACTGATTGTTGCAAAGTAACTATATAATTGCCCGCTCACGCGGTCGCAACAATCAGAGTGTTTTTGCCCCAGAAACCGTTCCTTCGCGCAAACTTTAGTTAAATTATTTATAATGCGTTTGCCCTGCATAGCAATGTTGTTGAGTAATTTTTTAAGTTCGTTTATAGTATTTTTGTTTTGCGGAATTTTTTCCGCGGATTTTTTTTGGAGGAAATAGCATGAAAAAAATTTCAAAAGTTTTAGCAGTGTCTTTGGCTTTTATTGCTGCCGGCACATTTCTTTGTTCTGCAAAAAAACAGAAGCAGATAAAAATCGGCGTAATTCAGCTTGTTGAGCATCCGGCTTTGGACGCTTCTTACAAAGGCTTTGTTGACGGACTAAAAGATGCTGGCTATGTTGACGGCGTGAATATTAAGATTGACTATGAAAATGCCCAGGGCGAGCAGTCAAACTGTGTTACAATCGCAGACAAGCTTGTTTCAAAGCGCAGCAATTTGATTTTCGCAATCGCAACTCCTGCAGCTCAGGCAGTCGCAAATAAGACTTCAACAATACCTGTCCTTGTTACAGCTGTTACAGACCCAAAAACTGCCGGTCTTGTTGAATCGAACAAAATGCCAGGAACAAATGTAAGCGGAACTTCTGATCTTACTCCAGTTGCCGCCCAGATTGACCTTCTTAAGAAAATTGTTCCTTCCGCAAAAAAAGTCGGACTTTTGTATTGCTCAAGCGAAGAGAATTCAAGATTTCAGATTAACATTGCAAAGGAAGCTTGCAAGGGCGCAGGACTTTCTTTTGTAGATGCGACAGTTTCAAATACAAATGAAGTTCAGCAGGTTGTTCAGAGCCTTGTTGGAAAAGTTGACGCAATTTACTGTCCTACAGACAACATGATTGCAAGCTCAATGGCTACAGTTTCGCTCGTTACAACAGAAGCAAAAATTCCTGTAATCTGCGGAGAAAGCGGAATGTGTCAGTCTGGCGGACTTGCAACTTACGGAATCAATTACTATGAGCTTGGAAAACAGACTGCAAAGATGGCTGTTGAAATTTTTGCAAACGGAAAAAAGCCTGCTCAGATGCCGATTCAGTATTTGGACAAATGCGACTTTATGTATAACAAGGAAGTTGCTGACGCCATTGGAGTAAAAATTCCAGCCGACTTGATTAAATAGTTAAATTTTATAGAAAAAAAATGACACGGCGCAAAAAATCTGATATACTCTTTGAGTTATGTTTGATACTTTTTTAGATTTTTTAGTGCCGTTTTCAGGCGCAATGCTGGGAGCTGTTTCTCAAGGCGTGCTTTGGGGGATCATGGCTCTTGGCGTTTACATCACATTTAAAATCCTTGATTTTGCCGATATGACTGTAGACGGAAGCTTCGCTTTGGGCGGTTGCGTCTGCGCTCTTCTTATTGTCCGCGGCGTAAATCCTTTGCTTGCAGTTCTTGTGGCTACGGTTGCAGGAAGTATTGCTGGTCTTGTAACTGGCTTTCTTACAACTAAATTCAAGATACCGGGAATTCTTGCAGGAATCTTGGTTCAGCTTGCTCTTTATTCAATAAACCTTCATGTCCTTGGCGGACCGAATCAGCCTTTGACAAGAGTCCACACAACTATCATGGACTGGATTAACAAAGCTTTTAATTTGTCAGAATTTTTCCCTTATAGCGCAACTTCTGTTTCAAGTCTGATTACTGGAATTATTTTTACTGGAGCTGCGATTGCAATTTTGTACTGGTTCTTTGGAACAGAACTCGGCAGCGCAATCCGTTCAACTGGAGACAATGCCGCAATGAGCCGTGCGCAGGGAATCAACACTGATTCAATGCAGATTCTGGCACTTATGATTGCAAACGCCCTTGTTGCCATGAGTGGTTCACTTGTAATGCAGCAGCAGAGGTTCGGAGATGTAAGCATGGGAATCGGTACAATCGTAATCGGACTTGCTTCTATAATTATTGGCGAAGTTATTTTCGGAAAACGATTCGGATTTTGGTGGAGCTTGCTTTCTGTTGTGTTTGGCTCTGTCATTTACCGTTTGATTATCGCGCTTGTTCTTCAGCTTGGAATGAAAACTCAGGATTTAAAGCTTCTTTCCGCTGTCGTAGTTGCAATTGCGCTTTCTGTTCCTGTGTTGAAGCAAAAGGCTTCGCGCTGCAAGAAAATTTCCGTGGAGGCTAAAAATGCTTGAAGTAAGACACGTTTCAAAAACATTTAATCCCGGAACAATAACAGAACGCAAAGCTTTAAAAGACATAAGCCTGACTTTAAATGACGGAGACTTTGTTACTGTAATCGGCGGAAACGGAGCTGGAAAATCAACTTTGCTCAACCTGATTGCTGGCGTTCATGAATGCGATTCTGGCTCGATTATTCTTGACGGTGAAGACATTACGCGCCAAAAGGAACATATTCGCGCAAAATATCTTGGACGTGTTTTTCAGGATCCGATGAGAGGAACTGCTGCCACTATGGAAATTCAGGAAAACCTTGCACTTGCTTTGCGCCGTGGAAAGAAACGCGGACTTAAGTGGGGCGTTACTTCCGCTGAACAGGAAGAATTTAAAAAGCAGCTTTCACTTTTGGAGCTTGGTCTTGAAAACCGCATGACTTCAAAAGTCGGACTTCTTTCCGGCGGACAAAGACAGGCTCTTACTCTTTTGATGGCGACATTGCAAAAACCGAAGCTTTTGCTGCTTGATGAACATACGGCGGCTCTTGATCCAAAGACTGCGCATAAAGTCCTTGAGCTAACCCAGCATTTTGTTGAGCGCGACCATCTTACAACTTTTATGGTAACTCACAATATGAAGCACGCCATTCATTACGGCAACCGCCTTATCATGATGCTTGACGGACATATTGTTTACGATGTTTCCGGGGAAGAAAAAAAGAATCTTCAAGTTGCTGACTTGCTCCAAAAATTCCAGACTGCAAGCGGCGGCGACACGGATTCAATTTCTGACAGAATGATTTTGAGCCAGTGAGGAATTTATGGTTTGCAATTTTAAGACAAAAGGTGTTTGCGCAACAAATATAAAATTCGAACTTGACGGAAATGTTGTCCGCGGAATTGAATTTACAAATGGATGCGATGGAAACTTAAAGGCGATTTCAAAAATCCTTGACGGAACAACTGTTGAATTTATTCAAGAAAAGTGCCGCGGAAACTTGTGCCGCACAAAAGGAACTTCCTGCGCTGACCAGCTTGCAATTGCAGTTCAGGAAGCGTTTGACAAAGCAAATAAAAAATAATTTTTTTTACTGAAAAATAAAGGCAGAAATTTCGAGTGTCCTTCTCAAGATTTCCGCCTATTTTTTTGTCTGAACTTTTATTTTACAGCACCAAGAATTCCAGAAACAAATCTCTTTTGCTGTGTAAAGAAAAGCACAACAGTCGGAATTGTCATAATGCAAAGGTTCAGCATCAAAAGTCCGTAGTCTGTAGTGTATCCTGCTGTGAGTCCTGAAACTAAAAGTGGCAGTGTCTGCATTTTCTGGCTTTGCATAACAATCAAAGGCCACATATAGTTGTTCCAGTTGTTCATAAAAGTTACAATTGCCGCCGCCGCAAATGTCGGAGCCATAATCGGAAGGTAAATTTTAAGGTAGATTGAAAACTCTCCAAGTCCGTCAACTCTTGCTGCCTGAATTGTTTCAAGCGGAAACGTTATCGAATTCTGCCTGAAAAAGAAAATCAGAAACGCAGTTGAAACAGTCGGCAAAATAAATCCTAGCGTGGAATTCATAAGATGCATTACGCTGAACATTTTAAACAATGGAACCATAATCGAAGCGAATGGAATCATCATTGAAATAAGCAGAATGTTCATGAGCGTGTCTTTTCCCTTGTCTCTGAAAATCTGAAATCCGTAGCCTGCAAGCGAGCAGACAAAAATGCTAAGAACAGTTCCGCAGACAGTTGTGCGCAGTGAGTTCCAGAAAGCGCGTCCGATTTTTACGGTTGAAAGCATTGTCTTTATGTTTGCAAACAAATTTGCGCCTGGAATAACTCTTCCTGTGATTACGTCTGCGCTTGTGTTTGTCGCACTGCAAAGCATCCAGTAAAATGGAAATATAGAAAAAAAGCAAACTGTTATTATAAAGGCGTATTTTAATACTTCTGTGATGTGTCCTGATTTTTTCATTTTTCCTTCCTGTCAGCAAGAATAATCTGAATAAATGAAAGCAGCGCAACGATTATAAGAATCGCGTAAGAAACTGCCGCTGCATATCCAAACTGCGGATTGTACTTGAATGACAAATCGTATATGTACTGCGAAATTGTGATTGTCGCGTTTCCAGGTCCGCCGCCAGTCAAATTCTTTACTTCATCGAAGAGCTGCAAAGTTCCGTTAGTTGACATGATTGCTGTAAGAAGAACAACAGGCTTTAACTGCGGAAGCGTTATTCTAAAGAATGTCTGGACTGTTGAAGCTCCGTCGATTCTTGCAGCCTCGTAAATGCTGTATTCAATTCCCTGAAGTCCCGCAAGAAAAAACACGGTGTTGTATCCAGTCCATCTCCAGGTAATCGTAAAAATTACAATGACCTTTGCCCACACAGGATGAGTGAGCCAGTTGATTGGCTGAGAAATAAAATGGTGGTTTACTAGCAGAACGTTTACAAGTCCGTCCAGCGCAAAAAGAGATTTAAAGATAAGGGCGGAAGCTACAAGTGAAGTCGCGCACGGAAGAAAAATTATAGTTCTAAAAAGCCCCTTGAATTTCAGTTTTTTGTCATTAAGAATACAAGCTAGAATAATGGCGATAAAAAGCATTATTGGAACTTGAAAAGCAAAATATATAATTACGTTTTTCAGAGAAGCGATAAATTTCTCATCCTGAAAAAGCCTGACGTAGTTTTTAATTCCGCAGAAACTTAAATTGTTTCCAACTCCAGACTGAAGTGAAAGAATAAAAGCCCTGACCATCGGAATAAAGCTAAAAAGAAAAATCAAAAGCGAAGCGGGCATTACAAAATACCATCCGGCAATTTTGTATTTGCGCTCAAGCGATTTAATTTTCATATTTGCACCTCTGAAAAAATAAAGCCGCAAGACAAGAATGTTTTGAAGTTTGCTTCTGTCCTGCGGCTGGCTTTGTCAATTAAAGGCTCATAAGGAATTTAACTTGCTTTTCAGCTTCTTCTATTCCCTGGTCAATGGTTTTCTTTCCTGTAAGAATGTCGCTTACAACAACTCCAATCGCGTCTCTTGCTTCGTAGTTGTAAACTCCGTATTTTACCTGCGGAATTTTTCCGGCGTAGTCAACAATGTCCTTGTAGATTTTCTGGCCTGCAAAGAAATCATTTGGCTGGTCATAGACAGAAGTCTTTGATGCAGGAAGCCATGTTGCAATTGCTCCAGAAGTTGGAAGAATTGTTTCGTAAAGTTCTGTGCTTCCGGCAAAAGTCTTGTTCAAGAAGTCGCAGGCAATTTCGGCATTCTTTGAGCTTTTCATAACCATCCAGCTTGAGCCGCCCTGGTTTGAATAGTTTGTTGCGCCAGGAATGTTGTCGAGCCTTGGTGTGTTTACAACTGCCCATTTTCCTTTCTGTGCCGGCTGATTTGTGATTGAACCTGCAATCCAGCATCCGTTGATAGTTGCCGCAACCGAGCTATTCTGAATGCTTGCGATGTATGCGTTCCAGTCAGAAACTGTAATGCAAACGCCTTCCTTTATCATTTCTGAATAAACTGAAACAGCTTCCTTAAGCACCTCATTTCCGACCATAGAAGGATTTCCGTTCTCGTCAAAAACCCATTTTCCCGCGCTCTGAAGCATAATGAAAATACAGTCAGGTTCTGTTCCTACATAAGAAAGAAGCGGAACACCGGCTTTTGCCTTTACAATTTTTCCAAGCTCAAGGAACTGTCTCCAGGTTATATCGTTGAAGTCAGAAGGCTTGAGTCCGGCTTTTTCAAGAATGTCAGTTCTGATGAATGTAGCTGTTGCTCCGTTGTCAAATGGAACTGAATAGTGCTTGCCTTTGAACTCTCCGTAGCCAACCTTGAACTGCGCGAACTGGCTTATGTCAACTTTTCCGTCCAAAGGATAAAATGCGTTCGGATAGTTTGATATATTTTTCTGCATTGCTGTGTCCTGGCAAAGGATGATGTCAGGAAGTGATTTTGTGTCATTTGCTGAAAGTGAAGTAATAAGTTTCTGCTGCAAGTCTGCCCAAGGTGTTTCAACTACATTTACTTTAACATCTGGATGTTCCCTCTGGTATATTTCAGCTGCTGTGTTCATTGCGTAAATATTGAACTGCGGATCCCAGCACCAGACTGTAAGCTGCTTTTCCTGCTCAGCCTTGCTGCATCCTCCCATGAAAAATAAGCCGGCTGAAACTACAGCCGCGGTCATAATTTTATAAACCAATTTCATAAAAATTTCCTCCTAGTGATAAAACGAAATTCGTTGTGTTAACGTTAACGAGATTAATTATAGGAGCACAAAATTTAATCTGTCAAATTTTCTAATATCCAAATGGGCAACGGTTGCGCATTCGTTCTTCCGCCAAGTTGCATTTATGTGATTCTGATTTACAATCGGCATTGTTAAGAAAAAACACTATTTAGCTTGAGGTGAATATGAAAAGAGTTTGGGAGAATCCAGAAATACAATCAGTAAACAGGCTGCCAATGAGAAGCCCGCTTGTTCCTTATGAGTCGTCGCAAAAGTCGCAGATTGAAGCTGCCATAGGATCTGAATCCTGTGAAGTGCCTACAAGCTCCTTCTTTAAAAGCCTGGACGGAGAATGGGACTTTTGCTTCTTCGATTCCCCGGAACATGAGCCGGACGAAAAGACTGAGTGGCAGAAGATAAAAGTGCCTCTTTCCTGGACAATGCAGGGCTTCAGCTCTCCGCATTACACGAACATCCAGATGCCGTTTGACTGCGTGCCTCCGTTTGTGCCGCAAAAGAATCCCACTGGCTACTATAAGCTGAATGTGAGCTTGCCCGAAAAATGGAATGGCCGCCGTATAGTTCTGCATATAGGCTCTGCGGAAAGCGTTGCGATTGTATACGTGAACGGAACTGAAGCCGGCGTTTCAAAGGACACAAGGCTTCCTTGCGAATTCGACATAACTGATTTCATAAAAGGCTCGTCCGCTGAAATTGTTATAAAGGTTGTGCGCTGGTCAGACGCCTCCTATGTTGAAGACCAAGACCAGTGGTGGTTCGGCGGAATCCACAGAAGCGTCTACCTCTACTCAACTGAAAAAGTTTTCATTCAGGATGCAAAGGCGTTGACATACATTGACTTTTTAGGCGAAGAACCGAAGGGCGTGATTCCACTTGAAGTCGCCATTGCAACATCGCAAGCCAAGTACAAGACACAGACAGAAGTGGACAAGATGCACTTTGATGTGGAATACAAAGTCTGCCGCCTTGAAGGAACTCCATCAACAGGAATCCCCGGAAAAGAAGTGGCGTCCGGCAAAATTCCGTGCAGCCTCGATGTGCGCAACACCCTTTCGCTTGCAAAGAAAGACATTGTAATTGAAAAGCCTGCTCTTTGGACTAACGAAACGCCGTCGCTTTATCTTGTAACTGTAAGTCTTCTGGAAAAGAACGGAAGGCATATAGAAAGCTCTTCATTTACAGTTGGGTTTAAGTCCGTGGAAATAAAGCGGCGCGAGCTGCTGTTCAATTCCAAGAAAGTCTACATCCATGGAGTGAACCGCCACGAGCACAACGAGTCCAATGCCAAGACTCTTTCCACTGCGGAAATGGTTCACGACATAAAGACTCTCAAGAAATACAACTTCAATGCGGTGCGCACCTGCCATTACCCGGACGATGAACGCTGGTACGAACTTTGCGACCGCTACGGAATCTACATCCTTGATGAGGCGAACATCGAAAACCACGCATACTATGATGTTATGAGCCGCAGCGAGGAATGGCTCAACTCATATATCCAGAGAGTGCAGCGAATGGCAATCCGCGACAAGAACCACGCCTGCATCTTCGGCTGGTCTTTAGGAAACGAAAGCGGCAACGGACAGAACCACTGGGCAACAGCTGCCTGGCTTAGAGGCTACGACAGCACGCGCATTGTGCATTACGAAGGCTTTGTGCGCCCGCAGATTCATCAGGGAGACTTCACTCTTGACTGCCTTGCAAACGGAAAACAGCTTACCGACCTCATTGCCCCGATGTATCCGAGCATCGACCTGATTGTAGACTATGCCACAAAGCGCGACGACTGGCGGCCTTTAATCATGTGCGAATATTCCCACGCAATGGGAAACGCAAACGGAAGCCTTGCAGACTACTGGAATGCGATTGAGTCAACCCAGGGGCTTCAGGGAGGCTTTATCTGGGACTGGATAGACCAAGGAATAGCAGCCTATGCCCCGGAAGGAAAGCTTGGTGAAAGTAAGGGCGGAAAATACTGGAAGTACGGAGGTGACTTTGAAGATAGCCCTTGCGACTACGACTTTTGCCTTAACGGACTGAACTTCCCTGACCAGACCCCTAAGCCTGCAATGGAAGAATGCCGCCGTCTTTTTGCACCTGTACGCCTTAAAGCCATCCATGCCGCCCAGGGAATCTTTGAAGTTAAAAGCAAGGCTTTCTTTGTTCCGCTGGACTTCTTAAGCTTAAAATGGTCATGCCTAGTTGACGGAACTGCAAAGGCATCGGGTGAGATTCCGTTTAAAGAACTTCTCCCTGGAAAAACAATGCATATTGAGCTTCCTCAAGTGTGTGAGTGCGTGCTTAACGCAGACAGCCGCGCTGAAATAGTGTTCCATGCCGACTTTGTTTATGCAGAACAGACACCTTGGGCTTTAAAAGGCGAACTGTGCAGTTCAGACGAAGAACTGATTTGCGCCGGCCGGACTTGCTTTGCAGACAGCGCCTCTTGCGTTTCCACGGAAGCCGAGCAGCTTGCCTTGAGCCTTGCGCCTGCAGTGTTCCATGCCTACACCGAAAATGAAGGAATAAAAGCCCTCTACGACAAAGTTGACAGCGACAATGTGCCCGGCTGCTTTATCGGAAAGCCTACTAAGCTCTGGATGGACTGTGCGCTTGACAAGTCCCATGGCGTAAAAGACTCGCATGGTGTATTCCATATAGTTTCAGAGAAGGACGGAAAGAAGTTTGACTTTGGAACTTGCTCTTGCGCTATAAAGAAGGCATGGCAGGAAGACAATTCATTCATGGAAATATGCGCTGACTTCAGCCTGAACAGTACAGTGCCGGAATATCCACGTATTGGTCTTGAAGCTTCTGTTAGCAGCGCATTTACAAAGGCAAAATGGTACGGATGCGGTCCCCACGAATGCTATAGCGACAGAAAGTATTCCGCGCTCAAAGGCTTGTACGAAATGGACATAAAAGACCTTGAGGTGCCTTACATTGTTCCGCAGGAAAACGGACTAAGGTGCGGTGTAAAGTACCTTGAGCTTTCAGGAGGCGGAAAGACACTGCACGTACAGTCGGACACAGAATTCAGCTTTAGCCTCTTGCCGTACACAGCTCAGGACTTGTACAAGTGCCACCACACAAGCGAGCTGGTTGACCTGTCCAAAGGAAGTGAAGGCAAGTGGATTCTAGTAATAGACGCCGCCCACCGAGGAGTAGGAACAGGAGCCTGCGGTCCGGACACTCTTGAGCAGTACCGCGTCCGCCCCGGCACATACAAGCTGAACCTAAGAATCTGGTAACCTTGCCATTGTTGAACAGGGGAATCCCATGCAATAGAGCTTTGGGGCAATCCCTAAGATGACAAAGCGTAAACATTTATTATATTTTATTTGCGTGCATGGAATACCTATGTTATAATTCTTAGCGTGAAGAGAAAGAAAGTCAGCTTGAACAGCACAGTAATAACAATCTCGCAAATCTGCCCGTGCAGGAGTTCCTCCTTTTGGAATATCCTCACGGGCTGTTTTATTTAAGGGGCGTAGCAGCCCCGCATTTTCGCCAAACCAAAGGAGGTTTTAATGGCTAAAAAGTATGTCTGGAGCATTGTGCTCAGACCAAACCCGTTTACACAGGACAATGACCGCGACCAGCTTGCGGACGTTGTGCCTGCCGCGGCAAAGCGCGACGAGGACATTGCGGATGCGATTGTTGCAGAAGGAAGCGAAATCAAGAAGGAGACAATTCTGAATATCCTTTCGCTTAGGAACAAAAAAGTCTTTGAGTATGCTCTTTCCGGCTGCACTTACTCAAACGAAGTGGGAAGCCTTTCGCCAAGGGTTTCAGGAGTATTCGAGGACATAAACTCCGTGTTCGACACTGCGCTACACAAGTGCTCGTTCGACATCATGCCTTCCGCCAGCCTGCGCGCTGAAACTTCCAAAATCAGTGTAAAGGTAACTGGATGCAAGGATTCAGGAGGAGCAGTAATCGGAGCGGTTACCAATACGCTTACAGGCAACAAGGATGGCACTGTTCAGATTGGAGACGATGTCATCATCGAAGGTGAAAAAATCAAGATCCAGGACGAAGCCGATACAGAGCAGGGAGTGTTCTTTGTTGACATGGAAGGCAATGAGCACCGGGTAACCCGCAAGCTCACCGCAAACAAGCCGTCCCGGCTCATAGCCCGCGTTCCGTCAAGCGTAGCCGAAGGCAATGTTTCGCTCATAATCAGAACAAGGTATACAGGAAGCAGTGTAAATATCTTAAAGAATTTACGTGAACTCCGATATGCCTATGAACTAAAAGCAGTAAAGGCTTAGCAGTTTAAGTCTACAAATTCTCTATGTACTGTTCATAGCGACCTGCTATGGACTGTGCATAGAGTTCGCTATGTGATGTCCACAGAGCACTCTATGAGGTATCCATAATGGACGCTATGGAGTGTCCATAGAGAGCTACTATAGACACTCTATAGAAATCACTATCTTTTTATAATATCCTAAATTTGCCGTTCACTCTCTTTATGCTTATCTTTTTAGTAATACCTATCATATTAACTAAGGAGGAATGCTATGAAAGCAACCGTTTTATTTTCCGCGCTGGCTTTGGCTGGCTGTCTTGGCTTTGCCCAGAATTATCCTACCGCAGAGCAGACCGTGCCCGACGTGATGGGCTGGATGAAAGGATTTCCGCCGTCTCAGGCAAAAACGCTTCATGCTTCGGACGGATCGTTCTTTGAGTTTCCGGCTTTGCGCTACAGCGTGAACCACATGAGGGAGTTTTTTCCTACACGGAATGTCTCATCAGGCAATGGCAAAAAATATCAGCTAAAGACAAAGCTTGACCCGGCAATTGGAAACGTAACATTCACACCGTGGGATTCAGACAAGACGATGACTTTTGAAGAGTCGCTTGGTGCGAATTATACAGACGGAATCATAGTCATGCACAAGGGAAAAATCGTCTATGAAAAATACCCGGCAGGCTTAAAGCCGGACGGACTTCACGCGGCGATGTCGGTGAGCAAATCGTTTACTGGAACAATCGCTTCTATTCTTGTTGCTGAAGGCAAACTTGAGCCGTCAAAGAAAGTCGTTGAATACATTCCAGAGCTAAAGGATTCAGGCTTCGCGGATGCGACTGTCCAAGAGGTTATGGACATGACGACCGCTGTAAAATACAGCGAGGACTACAACAACCCGAACGCGGAAATCTGGGCTTACTCTGCGGCAGGAAACGTGTTCCGCCCGGCAGACTACACAGGCCCGCAGAATTACTACGAATACCTTGCAACTGTAAAAAAGCTTCCTGATTCAGGACACGGAGACGCTTTCGGCTACAGAACCGTGAACACAGAGCTTCTTGCCTGGATTTGCTCTCGCGTAACAGGGCAGGGGCTTGCTGATATGGTTTCCGGGATGATTTGGAAGCCTCTTGGCGCGCATTACGACGGCTACTATCAGGTTGACCCTTCTGGAATCGCGTTTGCAGGCGGCGGCTTTGACTTGAACCTTCGCGATATGGCGGCTTTCGGCGAGATGATGAGAAACGGCGGAAGGCTGAACGGCAGGCAGGTTATTCCTGAAATAGCTGTAAACTACATTGCGACCGGAGGCTCTTCCGATGAGTACAAGGCAACGTTTGCAAAAGGCGATTATCCGAAATTGCAGGGCTGGAGCTATCACAATATGTGGTGGATTACGAACAACTCGCACGGTGCATACATGGCGCGCGGCGTTCATGGGCAGGCAATCTACATTGATCCGGCGGCGCAGATGGTTATTGCGCGCTTTGCCTCGACTTACTACGCCTCGAACAAGTACATCGACCCGCTTTCAATTCCGGCTTACGAGGCTGTCGCGGAATATCTTTTGAACAAGTAACAAGTAGAATAAAATAAAAAACAAAGGGCATCCGTTTTTGGGATGCCCTTTGTTATGCGCTTATTGTTGTGCCTACTTCAAGTTGACCATGCTCTTGTCGTAGTCCGTCGGCGGAACATAGCCCATAAGATTCATTATTGTTGCAGGCCAGGATGAGATTCCAAGTCCGTTGTTGAGCTTGGTGTTGTCGTATTCGCCCTTGTATTCAGGGTCATAGATGATTCCCGGTACTGGGTTGAGCGAGTGCGATGTCTTTGCCTTTGGCTCTCCGTCCTTGTCCTTCTTTACGCTGCCGTCCTTTGCGTGCTCGTACATATCGTCTGAGTTTCCGTGGTCAGCCGTGATGCACATGATTCCGCCGGCTTCCTCGATTGCCGCCTTCAATCTTCCAAGCTGAAGGTCCATGCCTTCCATTGAGCAGACCACCGCGTTGAATACGCCAGTGTGTCCGACCATGTCTCCGTTCGGGTAGTTCAGTCTGATGTGGTCGTACTTTCCGCTCTTGATTGCCTCAATAACCTTGTCGGTGATTTCAGCGCATTTCATCCAAGGACGCTGCTCGAACGGAACAACATCGCTTGGAACTTCAACATAGTCCTCAAGCTTTTCGTCGAACTTGCCCTGCTTGTTTCCGTTGAAGAAGTATGTAACGTGTCCGTACTTCTGGGTCTCGGAAATCGCCATGAGGTGAACGCCTGTCTTTGTGAGGTATTCGCCCATTGTGCGGTCAATGCTCGGAGGATTCACAAGATACTGGGCAGGAATGTGCGCATCTCCGTCGTATTCCATCATGCCGGCATACTCAACGGCCGGAACACGCTTTCTGTCAAACGGAAGCTCGCCTCCTGCCGGTGTCTCAAACGCGCGTGTCATCTCAAGGGCACGGTCTCCGCGGAAGTTGAAGTAGATTACGCTGTCGCCGTCGTTGATTGTTCCGACTGGCTTTCCGTCCTTTGCGATTACGAACTCGTGCATATCCTGGTCAAGAACGCCCGGAACTTCGGCACGGTAGGTTTCGATTGCCTTTGTCGCAGAGTCGAACATACGTCCTTCGCCCAGAACGTGCGCCTTCCATCCGCGCTCAACCATGCTCCAGTCAGCGTTGTAGCGGTCCATTGTCATGTACATACGTCCGCCGCCGGAGGCAATCTGATAGTCGCAGCCTGCAAAGCCCGCAAGGAATTCTTCAAGCGGTGTGATGTAGTTCAGTGCGGAAGTAGGGTCAACGTCGCGTCCGTCAAGCAATGCGTGCACGCGGATTTTCTTTACTCCTTCCTTGTTCGCCTCTTCAATCATCGCCTTGAGGTGGTCGATGTGGGAGTGAACGTTTCCGTCAGATACAAGTCCTATAAAGTGAAGGGTTGAGCCTTTGCTGTTCACGTTCTTGATGAGCTTCTGCCAGGTTGCGTCCTGGAACATCTTGCCTGATTTGATTGACTCGCCTACAAGCTTAGCTCCCTGTGCGAACACGCGTCCGCAGCCCATAGCGTTGTGTCCGACTTCGCTGTTTCCCATGTCGTCGTCAGAAGGAAGTCCTACCGCTGTTCCGTGGGCCTTGAGCTTTGTGTGCGGACAGTTCGCCGTGAACCAGTCAAGGTACTTCATGCGGCTTGCCTTTACAGCGTCGCCCTCAACATATTTTCCGTAGCCAACACCGTCCATGATTACAAGAACCACAGGACCGCGACGGCCTTTCCAGTTCGGATTTTTTTCCAAAGCATGCATTGTATCTGCCATATATAAAACCTCCATAAAGTTTTTGTACTAAGATAAATAGTCTTGGCTCTAGTATAGCGATTAGTGGGATTCATTACAATTGATAGGAATGATAGGAAAAGACGGACCAGGGCTTATGCATGATGTGAATTGATTAAGTTCTCAACCGCATTGATTCAGGCAAACTTTCAATTATGAAATGCAATTCATGCGCCGACGGTTATCTGATTGTAAAATCATCAAAAGACGGCTCAAAACACTTTCTTGTCTGCACAAACTACACCGCCAACGGAAAAGGCTGCGGCAACATAATCTGGAAAGATGACTTTTACAGAATGATGGGGTATGGGGTTGGAAAGAAATAATAGGAAAACTCTTGCATCCCATTAAATCCGATGAAAGAAAGGCTGAGCAGGTTCTCCATGATATTTCCATTCACACATATTATTACAACAAGTCTATTCTTGACGGATACACTCTGAAAATTCTCCGTGAGGAAATTGAAACTTCTTATAAGAACAAGCTTAAAGAAATCTACGAAGACCTTGAAAAAACTGATGATTTATCAGAATGAAAAAGGAGATACAAAAGTCGATGTTCTTTTTTGTGATGATAATATCTGGATGACGCAAGCGGCAATTGCTGAACTTTATCAGACAAAACCTCAGAATATTACCCAGCATATTAAAATATTTATGAAGATAGCGAGCTTGAAGAAAATCGAACTTGTAAGGATTACTTACAAGTTCAAATGGAAGGTTCAAGGGAAATAAAGCGAAATAAAAAGCATTACAGCTGAGCTAGTTAAAATAATTAAAGCCTCCGAAAAATTCAGAGGCTTGAGTGACGCGGCCAAAAATGGCGAACAGGGGAACTAACACACCTCACGTCCATAATCTGAATATAGCATAACAAGAATTGAAAGTCAAACAGGAAACAAAAATGCAGATGAAGAAATATAAGCTGGGAGAATTAAATTGAGATTAAGCGATATAGCGACTTTTGTTGAAGAAAAAGTTTCAAGCGAAGACATTTCACTTTCGCAATATGTTACAACAGATTCGCTTTTACAAAACAAAGCTGGAAGAACTGTTGCGCAAAATTTGCCACCGCAAAAATGTTCCTTAAATAGCTTTAAGAAAGGTGATGTTTTGCTAGGAAATATTCGCCCTTATTTAAAGAAAATCTGGTATGCGACTATTGATGGTGGCTGTTCTCAGAATGTGTTGGTTCTGCGTGCAAAAGAAAATAAAGATTCTTCGTTTTTATACGCGTTGTTGTCGCAAGATTCTTTTTTTGAATATGAAATGAAAGCTACAAAAGGTAGCAAAATGCCACGTGGTGATAAAAATCATATAATGAATTTTCCGTGCATTTATTTGAAGAACAAAATTGGAATCGGCAGTTTTCTTTCCTCATTGGACGAAAAAATCGCCCTGAACCGCCACATAAACGCAAGGCTTGAGCAGATGGCTAAACGCCTTTACGACTACTGGTTCGTGCAGTTCGACTTTCCGAATTCAGACGGCAAGCCCTACAAGTCCAGCGGCAGAAAAATGGTCTATAACGCAGAGCTGAAAAGAGAAATCCCGGAAGGTTGGGAAGTTGGAAATCTTTATGAAATTGCGGACTATATAAATGGGCTTGCTTGTCAGAATTTCAGACCAAAAGAATATGAAGAATCTTTGCCTGTCATAAAAATTCGGGAAATGAATGAAGGCATAACAAAAGACACGGAGCAGGTTTCAATCAATATTCCGGAAAAATATAAAATCAATAACGGAGATATTTTGTTTTCTTGGTCTGCAACTTTAGAAGTTATGGTTTGGAATGGCGGAAAAGGCGGATTGAACCAGCATATTTTCAAAGTTATGCCAAAAAATTATTTTTCCCATGAATATGTTTATCAGCAACTGGATAGATATGTGGTCAATTTTCAAAAACAAGCAGAAGCCAGAAAAACAACAATGGGACACATAACTTCTGAGCATATAAATCAAAGCAGAGTGGTTCTTCCGCCAGAAGAAACTGTTCAGGTTTTCACACAAAAAGTAAAAACTCTGTCAAAAATGAAATCAAATCTAAAAGCTGAAAACTTAAAATTGGCAAGTTTGCGTGATAGATTGCTTCCATTGCTTATTGTAATGCCTAACCGCAACTTGGACTAAAACAGGAAAGCTAATAAGGTGTATAATAACAAAAGGAAGACACCTTATGGGAAGAACAAGAAGAAAGCTCAGCTCGGAAGAAAAGCTGAAAATGGTAATGACAGTTATTCAGGATGGAAAGGCAGTCAGTGACGTTGCCCAGGAAAATAATGTCCATCCGAATATGATCCTCAACTGGAAGAAGGAATTCCTAGAAAACGAAGCAATGATTTTTGACCGTCACAGGCCTGACATCACAGCCGAAAAATTCTGGACTGGGCATTATGCGAAAACATGGAGGGAATAAACATTGAGCTTCTGGTTGCAAGAGTAAAGGAAAAGTATCCGGAAGCAAAAGCACGAATCATCCACGACAACGGAAAGCAGTTCATTTCAAAAGACTTCAAATCTTTGGTTTCTCTGCCGGAACTTTACGATCATAGAAATAAAAAATTGACATTAACATCAAAAGCACAAATAGAATCTCCATATATGAAGTTATATTTATAAGTTCTTTTCAATTAAAGTTTATGTATGTATAATCTCCATTATGCTTTCATTAATTTTTCTCATTTTAGCCGTTTTGTCCGGCGTTTATTTTATTTTGATTAACATTGCTTCTCCGGGAACTTTTTTGGGGACGATTTTTAGTTTTTCTGCGGTTTGGCTTTGGATTGCTGTTTTCTTTGTGCTTCTTTTTGTACTTGAAAGACGTAAGGTTCTGAAAATAATTTGCAGCAGGATTTCAAAGCGTATAAAAATAATTTTGATTTTTTTATTTTTCGCGGGAGTTTTTATTTCCGGATTGAATCTATTTTTTATCTGCAATCCAAGGCTTTCTGATGGAAAAGAAAATGTGCGCTACGTGATTGTTCTTGGTGGCGGAATCACAAAAGATGCCAAGCTTACAGATTCTGTGAAGAACCGTGTGCGTATTGCTTCCGAATATTTTAAAGCTCATTCGGCAGCTCTTGTGGTTGTTACAGGCGGAAAAGGAAAATTTTCTCCTTGCCCGGAATCTGATGTTTTAAAACCTGCGCTTGCTTCTTATGGAATTGATGAAAATCGGATTCTTGCGGAAAACAAAGCAAAAGACACAATTCAAAATTTTATGTTCAGCGCAAAACTTTTTGCAGAGTATGATGGAATCAGCATGGAAGAAGTTCTTGCTTCTCCTGTTGCGGTTGTAACAAGCGACTTTCACATTGCGCGTGCTGAACGTCTTGCTTCGCGAATGGGATTTTCAGATGTGTATGGAGTCGCGTCAAAAACTCCGCCGCTTTTTGTACTGAACAGCTACTGCCGTGAAATCTGCAGCTACATAAAACTGAACTTAAGAATTTTGCTCACAGGCAAGCCAACGCATCTGTAGTAAAGTTACGCATTGTGATAGCATTGAATAAGATTTATTTTTGAGTCTTTGCTGGAGAAATTTATTATGAATAACTTTTGGGAAAAGATAAAACTGTTTTTCATTGATGCAAAAAATAAAATCGTTTCTTTTTTTGAAAAATTGAAGAATTCTTTCTGCGGATTTTTAAAATCACTACGAAGCAAAATTTTAAACTTTTTTGAAAAACATAAAAATTCAAAGACACAAAAAGATTCAAATTTAAAAGATGAATATGAAGAGACAACAATAAAAAAATCACTTGGTAAAAAAATCGGTTTTGCATTTTTGAATTTCTTTGATATTGTTTTTGATTTAGTTTTTGCGGCAGTAATTATTCTAAGGCTAAAACCAGAACTTATAAATGGCAATTCACTTTGCAATAAAATTTCAATCATTGATTTTGTGAAAAATAATTTGCCAGAAAATTTTTTGTTTTTAATTTTTCTTTGTGCATTGTTGGCGGCATATTTTATTTTCAAATTGATTTTTTCATTTATTTATGTGCGCAGTTTGCAGAGAATTTCTTGCGCAATGATTGTGGTGTTGAGTATTGTTTCAATTCTTCTTTTGCCAACAAATATTCTGTTCTTTCTTTTGTTTTATTTTCTTCTATATATTACGTTTCAGATTTCGTGCGGAATAAAACCTAGTTGCGCTATTTACAAACTTATTGCAGTGATAGTTTTGGACATCACGCTTTATTTTGAACTTCATCTGATTTGCATAGATGAAATATGGAAATTTATAAGAGATATTCAGAATTCAATTTTTGAAATTATTGGTTATCTTAAAATTTAGAATAATAATAAAAGGGAATTTATATGAAAATTAATTTTAGCATTAAACAGTTTTTTCCTCAAAAGTGGCAGGTAAAACTTCCGGTTATGCTTTTTGCGGTTGTAATGATGGGAATTACGCTTTCAGTTCTTATTGAAATTGGCTGGGGAACTGATCCTGCGACTTTTATGAATTATCATGTGGCGGCATTGCTTGGAACTGATAATATCGGCTTGATTCAGATTATGGATTACGCGGTTTTTCTTGTTTTTGTAATTTTGTTTGGGGCGCAGCATATCGGTTTTGGCTCGATTGCGAATATGTTTTTTATCGGATTTGTTTCTGATTTTTCACGCTGGATTTGGAAGCTGATTGGATTTCATCAGTTTTTGCAGAATGCGGAACTTTTGCCAAAGGCTGGAATTTTTGCTTTTATTTTGCTTCTTTTTGTAACTGCTTGCGCGATTTATATGAATTCAGAATTGGGAATTGCTCCTTACGATGCGGTTCCTAAAATTATCAGCGATAGATTTGTTAAGCTTCCTTTTTTTGTTGTCCGCATTATTTTTGATTATTCTGCAATTACAATTGGACTTGTGGCGGCTTGCTTTGCAAAAAACAACATTCCGAATCCAGTTGCGACTTTTGCCGGAGTCGGACTCAGAACAAATATTTTCGGTTCAGTCTGTATGGGACTTCTTTTAGGACCAGCCATTTCTCTTGTTGGAAAATTTATGAAAAAAATTATTCCAGTGTTTCGTGAAAATTAACCTGAATGTCGGATTTTGAAAAGGACAGGCATTTATGTGTCATTCCCGTGCTGCGACACTGCGATGTTTACGCAGTAAACTCGGTTAGGAATCTGTTGTAAAACTACAATAGATTCCTAACCGAGTTTCTTTTAGAAACATCGCAGGGGCAAGCCCTATAATGACATTAAACTATAAAACTCGAATTTAGGGCTAATTAAGAAAATAGTTCTTTATTTTAAAATCGCTTTCATTGCGCAGAGGGCGGCTAGAAAAATAATGTTCATCAGCGTAAAGACTGCGAGGAATTTTCCGGTGCCGCCTTTTTCCTGCGTGTAGAGTTTTAGGCTTATAAGGCTTGCAAGAGATGCCACCGGTGTTCCAAGCCCGCCGATGTCTACGCCAAGCAGAAGCTCCTTTGTGTTCTGCGCGAACGGATGAAGCAAAAGTGTTGCGGGAACGTTGCTTATCACCTGGCTGAACGCAAGGCTTACGGTAAATTCGTTTCCTCCGGTTATCCGTTTTAGAAAACTGTCCACGCTTTCCAGCCGCGCGATGTTTCCTGTGAAAATGAAAAACGCCGTGAATGTCAGAAGAAGCATAAAATCGATATTGCAGAAAATTTTCTGGTCGGAAACAAGAACGCAAATAGCGACAAGGACTGCCGCCGCCCATTTTGGAACTACGTCCGCAACTGAAAGCAGGCACAATATAAAAAGGGCTGTGTACAGAATATTTTTTCCTGCGCAACTAGTGCTTTCAGCTTTGGCTTCCTGCTGTTCAATCTGCGTTTTTTCATTTTTTATTATCAGAGTTGAAAAAATCAGAAGTACAAAAGAAAGCGATGTGTACGGAAAAAGAATTTTCATAAACTGGACTGTGCCGAGCGACATTTTTGAAAACAAAAATATATTCTGCGGATTTCCAATCGGCGTAATCATGCTTCCAAGGTTTGCCGCAAGAGTCTGAAGAACGATGGTATATAATAGAAGAAAACCGCTCGTTCCTGAAAGAAGCACAATCGCGAACGGAACAAATGTAAGGAGCGCCACGTCGTTTGTAATAATCATGCTTGTGAAAAAACAAAGCATAACAAGCGTAAGGCAAAGTCCGCGCTGACCGTGAACTTTACGGCAGACGGTTTTCCCAAGAGCGTCGAAAAGCCCTGTCCGCCGCCAGCCTGAAACGACCGCCATCAGCGAAAAAAGAGTCAGAAGCGTTCCAAAGTCGATGTACGAAATATATTTTGCATCCGGCTTTACAAAAAACATTGAAACGAGCGCGAATAAAAATGTGATGCAAAAGATAATTTCCTTTTTGCACCAGATGAATGTTCTATTAAAGATTTTTCCTGCCGACATTTTTTTTACCTTTTTGAAGATTAGTATATTTCCCTTTGAAAAAAATGTCAGCAGTTTTACATTGCAAAAAAAATTATTTTATTGCAATGTAAATAAAAATTGTTCCTGTTTTTCCGTCGCAGTCTTCCTGGTATTCTTCAAAGTCGCCAGTGAATGTGCGTTCAAGCGGAGTGTTCCAAATTTCAGCCCAAGTTTTGCCAACATCTTTTGCAACGTCGCCTTTCACCGTGAACTTTGCATATTTTCCACTTGGAATTTGTTTTACTGCAAAGCTTTTTTCTTTTGCATCTCCAGCTGATTCATTTGAAATTTGAACGCCAACAAGAACCGTGTAATCCTGTTCTGTCGGCATTCCGTAGTCGCAGTAAAGGCCCACTGCTTTTTGGTTTGTTCTGCCCGTGAACTTTGACTGCATGTTTCCAAGTTTCTGCCAAAGTCCGCCAATTTTTTGCGTCATATTCGGCGAGCTGTTTGATGTTACTTCTGTAAGTCCTGCGAATGTCATTTGCGGCAATTCTACGATTTCGTATTTCATGTTTTCTCCATTGAAAAAAAATTATGCCTGAATTATAAAACGGTTAATATGACAACAGCATGTCATGTTTTGTTTTAAATTGCATTTATTTTTTTTTGCTTAAATGCTATGATGAAAATGTCTGTGAAAAAAATATTTTTCTTGTCTTTATTTATTTCATTTTTCTCTTGCTTCAAGTTCAGTGCTGAAACTTTTTCATTTGCGGCTTCCGTTGGTTTTCAGTCTGGAAAAGTTCAGGAATATGTTTATGATTCTGGCGATGTTCTTAGCCGGCTTGACTGGAAAACTTATTTTATTCCTGTTGCGGATATTTCTTCTAGGCTGAATATTTTTCACATTGTTACTGATGTTGATTTTCTTTGCGCATTGCCGATAAAGTACGGAACGATTGAAGACTGGGACTGGCTTGGAGAGGATAAAACAAGAGCAACAAATTTTTCAAAACATGATCTTTCAGTTGAAAGAAAATTTGAAGTTGAAGCAAAAAGCGGATATGAATTTGTTTTTGAAAAAATAAAACTTGTTCCGCAGTTTGGCTTGCGTTATCGTAATCAAAAGTTTAAGGCGCACGACGGATATTATAAGTATGCGGATTATGAGAATGGAGAGTATTTGAGCAGTTCAATTGAAAGAAAAAAAATTAATGGAACTGGACTTTCTTACGAGCAGCAGTTTGTACTTCCGTTTATTTCTCTTGAAGCCGAATATAAAATTTTTTCTAACTGGAATTTGATTTTAAATTGGCGTTGCTATCCTTATATTTATTGCTTTGCAGTTGACAGACATTATTTTAGAAATACAGATTTCCGCGATGCGATGTATGGCTCTGGATTTTTGTTTGGTGCGGAATTGCGTTACAAGTCTTTTTCAATTCTGGCAAATTATGAATTTCTTGAATGCAAAAACGGAATATCAGAATATAAAGAAGACGGAAAATCCGCAGTGAAGCTTTATACTGTGCCTGGAATAAAATCTTCTGTTGCTTCTGTCATGGTGCGTTATAGATTTTAAAATAAAAATATGTCGCAGAAAAATCTTTTTGAGCTTGTTTACATTCTCTTGGATAAAAAATCGGTAACTGCAAAAAATCTCGCGGAACATTTTGGTGTTTCTGAAAGAACAATTTTGCGTTGGGCAGAATCTTTGGCAGAAGCGGGAGTTCCTGTTTATTCTACACAAGGAAGGTACGGCGGATTTGCGATTGCAGAAAATTATGTGCTGGATAAAACTATTTTTACTGATGAAGAAAAATGCTCTGTTGTTTCAAGTTTGAAGGCTGTTGCAAAACTTACAGGCAGTGAGCATTCTTGCAAAAATTCTGCGGAAAAAACTGCGGTGCAAAAACTCAGCAAGTTTGCTAAAAAAAATACTGACTGGCTTGAACTTGATTTTTCTCCATGGAATCCGCAGGGAAAAAATATCAACAGAATATTTAACAAACTTAAAAATGCCATAATAGAAAAACAGCAAGTTGAGTTTGATTATTTTTCACTTAACAAAAAAACTGAGCATAGAACTGTTCAGCCTTGGAAAATTGTATTCCGCGGTGTTGGCTGGTATTTTTACGGTTGGTGCAATGTGCGTTGTGCTCCAAGATATTTCAAGCTTAATAGAATCTGCAATCTAAAAGTACTGAATAAAAAAGTTTTTATGGAAGAAAAATTTGGAGCTGAGCAGAAGAATTCTTATAGTGCGGAAAAAGAAATTTCGATGATTGAAATAACTGCTCAAGTTTCAGACAACGAGCTTTATAGAATCCTTGATGAATTTGCAGTTTGCAAAGTTGAGAAGTTTTCTTCAGAAACTTCAATTGTAAAATTTAACGCGCCGGAAGTCAGCTGGCTTGTTCCATTTCTTTTGTCATTTGGCTCAGCTATAAAAATAATTTTTCCTGAAAAAATAAAAGAGCAGTTTTCTCTTGAAGTAAAAAAAATGTCAGCGCGCTTAAATGAAAAATAAAAATTCAATTGAAGAAGATAAAAATATTTGTATAATAAATTTTAGTTTTTTGCGAGGAAATATTTTTATGAAAAATTTTTTGTGGATTTTGTTTTCATCTTTTGTTTTAGTTTTATTTTTGGGATGCATGGCAACAACGACTTCAGCAGGAAATGTGGGAGCGGACAGAAATCAGCTTATGATTGTTTCAGAAGAACAGATGGAGCAAAGCGCGAATGAGTCTTATGCTCAGGTTATTGCCGAGGCAAAAAAGTCCGGCACGTTGAATGTTGATGCTACGACTGTTGCCCGCGTAAGAAATGTTGCAAAAAATTTGATTGCGCAGGTTGGAGCTTTTAGAGAAGACGCGCTTTCTTGGAACTGGCAGGTGAATGTAATCAGCGACAACACTGTAAATGCTTGGTGTATGCCTGGCGGAAAAATTGTTGTCTACACTGGAATTATCCAAAGCCTCAATTTGACAGATTCGCAACTTGCCGCTGTAATGGGACACGAAATTGCGCACGCGCTTAGGGAACACAGTCGTGAGCAGGCTAGCAGCGAAACTTTAAAAAACGCCGGAATCGCAGTTGTTTCTTCCGTTGCAGGACTTAATGAAACTGGAAACTCTTTGCTTGGTCTTGCGGCTCAATATACTTTGACTCTTCCGTTTTCACGTTCGCACGAAACAGAAGCGGATCACATTGGAACAGAACTTATGGCACGCGCTGGGTACGACCCTAATGAAGCTGTTGCAGTTTGGGAAAAAATGTCTGCGCTCGGTGGAAGTCAGATTCCAGAAATTATGAGCACCCATCCTTCCAACACAAGCCGCATAAAAGACTTAACCGAAATCTCTAAAAAAGTTTATCCACTTTATGAGGCTGCAAAAAAATAGCGTCTAAATACATTTGGACAAGGCACGCTTACAGTCAATGTCTTAGCCGTTTTTATGGTTTGAATATACTCTAAATGAAAATTGACAGAACAAGTCCGGTAATGGTTGTTTGTTCTAGTGATAAAAGTGTCCTCAAGTTTTGCAATCTCACCATCTATGCGGTATAGATTTAAACTATACTAAAAAGCTAAAATGAAACAAATGACACTACAGCAGCTAAAATATGCAGTTACAGTCGCCGAGTGCAGAACAATCTCTAAAGCGGCTGAAAAAGTCTTTATCTCGCAGCCGAGCCTCACAGCCGCAATCAGGCAGCTTGAAGACGAAATGAACGTGAAAATCTTCTCGCGCACAAACAAAGGAATTGAAATCACAAAAGACGGCGAAATTTTTTTATCTTACGCGAGGCAGGTTCTTGAACAGGCGGACTTGCTCGAGGAAAAATTCACAGGAAAGCGAAGTGCAAATCCGTTTTTCAGCGTTTCTTGCCAGCACTACTCGTTTGCGGTGAATGCTTTTGTTGACGTAATCAAAGAATTCGGCGGAAACAAATACAATTTCACGCTCAGGGAAACTCAGACTTTTGAAATCATCGAGGACGTTTCATTCCTGAAAAGCGAAGTCGGAATTCTCTACACAGACTCAAAAAACGAGGAGATAATCGGAAAACTCCTGAAAAAAAACGAGCTTGAATTCTCCGAGCTTTTTACAGCAAAGCCTCACGTTTTTATAAGCGACAAAAATCCGCTGTGTAAAAAAAGCCGAATCACCGTGAAAGACCTTGCGCCGTTTCCGTATCTCGTCTTTGAGCAGGGTGAGCACAGTTCATTTTATTTTTCCGAAGAGCCTTACCCTGCAATTGAGCACGAAAAAACAATCATGGTGCGAGACCGGGCGACTCTCTTTAATCTTCTTATTGGACTTGACGGATTTACAGTGAGTTCTGGTGTAATCGACGAGGAACTGAACGGAGATCATATCGTGGCGCGACTGCTCGAACTTGACGAGAAAATGCGGATTGGAATCATCACGAAAAAGAACGTGATTCTTTCAAGATACGCGGTAAGTTACATTGAAGCGGTGAGAAAGTATATTTAAGATGAATGAGTGATAAGGGTCAAGAAAAATGGGAAATTAACGTTTTATGAAACGTGCAAAGTTTTGCGAACGTTACTGTAACGCTTCAAGAAATTACGTGCGGACGGCAAACGTTACGGTAACGCAAGGAGAAATCAATTGAAGATGAAACATTTCCGTTTGACACCCTATCAGTCGGTCGGATATATTGTCAGTGATATTTTTATTCAGGAAACTCTATATGGCGGAAAAAGGTAACACAAAGCAGGAGATTCTGGAGGCGGTGCTGGATTTGTTTTCGGCGCAGGGATTCGAGGCGACTTCCATGCAGCAGATTGATGACTTGAAGCACGGCATGAATTTCCGGGTGATTGACGTGAAGACCGAAATATTCAGCCGGCAGGGACGCGTTTACAAAACTCCAGCCGCAATTCTGAGCAGGGAAGAATTCATTCAGGAATATCCCGGAAGTACGGATTTTTTCTCATGGATTCCTAATGTATCACTCAGAAGAAACTGAAAACACATTCACAGACATTGACAGAATGATTGCTTCTGCAGGCTGATGAAACAAACACGGCTTAGGGATTTTGCATACCGTAGGTATGCTGCGAGATTTTGCTGACGCAAAATCTCGGTATTTTACGTGTGCGCTCGCGCGCACGGCCTAAGCCTGCGGCTTAGGGATAGTAGCACCTGCGGAGCAGTTCCGAAACGAAGTGAAGGAATGAGCCGCGAAGACGGCGAAGTGCGAATAGCCCGGCCTGCCGCAAGGCAGGAAAGCTCCTGAAAAAAAATTTACCTGTGCTTTTTTTCTGTAAATAGTTTCATCGCAAAATGCGAAAGCATAATCATTCCGGCGGTCATTCCCAAATATTCTGACACGCATACAAAAAGGTTCGGCGCGGAAAGTTTCCATGCGTTCTGCCAGAAAAGATAGACATAAAGCTGGCTATGAACTATACAGAAGATTCCGAGCGCGAAAATTAAAATCCACAGAATTTGAAGGATTGCAAAACACGCGGAATTTCTGCCGTCCGCTTTTTTCCCATTCGCCGCCGTTTCAAGTTTTTTCAACTTTGAATGAAGATGGAGCCCCAAGTGAAAGCCCATCACCAGAAATCCCCAGGAGCATGAAAAAGTGTGCAGCGGTCGGCTCCAGGAAGTCATACTAATAGAAGAAAACGTAAAAACCGCTCCGCTCATCATAACCGAGCTGAACGCCATCAAAATCATCAGAGCGAACAAAAGCCACGCAGTCGCGCTCAGCAAAATCCGCACGGAATTATATTTTCCGCGGTTCAAGGAACGGTAAAAGCCGCCGTTCAAAATGTGATGCAAAATAAACAGCGCAAAAAGAGCCGCACCGAAAATTCCATGCGCCGAAAGATTGCGCACAACCTCGTGGCTCATCAGAAAAATAAAGTCCGCGAACATAAGAATGTCGGTGATGATTTTAAGAAGTTTTCGCATTTTCATATTCAAAATAGCTCACAGTCCGCTTTCTTTCAGCCATTCGTCGATTCTTGCATTCAGGTCGCGGCCGCCGGAATAGAAGAACTCAAACGGAAGCCCCAGGTAGCTTTTTGGCAAGCGCTTTGAAAGGTCGCTAACGCTGTCGCCGTACATTGTTCCGCCGTGGCTTGAAAATGAAACCACGGTTTTGCCTGAAAAATCGCAGCTTTCAAGGAATGTGCAGACCGGCATTGGAAGAGTCGCCCACCAGGTCGGGTAGCCGAGCAAGACAACGTCGTATTCCGCTATTTTTGTGGCAGAGATTTTTGTCTTTAGAGGAGGCCGCGTTCCGCTCATCAAGTCGCGCTGGCTTACATCGTAGATTCCGCCGCGGTACGGATTCTGCATTTCAAGTTCCACAAGGTCAACTTTTTCATCGCCGAATTTTTGTTTCAGGCTTTTTGAAATATATTCAGCCGCGCTTTCGGTGTTTCCAGAATAAGAAAAATACGCGACCAGCACGCGAGGATTTTTTGGAATAGAGATTGAAGCGACTTTCTCATCATATTTTGTCTCAAAAACGCCGTTTTGAATGGCAGGATTTTTTCCGTTTCCGTCCGCCGAAATCGCATTTCGTTTTCCGACGTTCCGCGCGATTCTGAATCCAAGATTTCTGTCTTTAGTGAGCGGATTTGAAGCCGAACGGTATGCGCTCCGCAAATGCTTTCCAAAATCATTGAAGCCACCGCCACGGTTCACACGGTAAACGCCAACTGACGCACCAAGCGGATTCAAGACAGATTTTCCGCCAGAACGTCCAGCAACGCCCGAAGCAGAAACAGAATCGCCATACTCGCCGTAATAGTCAAAAACCCACTCGCTCACATTTCCGTGCATATTGTAAAGCCCGAACGCATTCGGCGAGAGAGAGCCCACCGAAACCGTTTTTCCGCGGTTCAAGCCCGGCTGAACATTCGGATTTGTGCGCCGAACATAATTTTCTTCTATTAGATAAGGGTAGATTCCCTCATAGTTCGCGTCTTTCGGATTGTTCCAGTTTCCCGTGCTGAAAATCGTTTTTGTTCCGGCACGGCAGGCGTATTCCCATTCAGCCTCGCTCAAAAGCCGATAACCGTCCGCCATCAAGTCAACAGAAACATCGAGAAACTTCGCGTTTTTTCCGCCGATTCTGTAAACCGCAGCCAGACCCTCAACCGCAGATTTTTTGTTGCAATATTCAAGTGCGTCGTAAAAAGAAACATTCTCAACAGGAAGATTCGCGCCCTTGTTATAGCTTGGATTTTCTCCCATCAGTTTTTCATAATCCGACTGCCGGACTTCAAACGCGTCGCAATAAAAATCGTCCACCGCAACCGAATGTTGAGCCTCGTCCGCATCGCGCATCCGTTCAGACGCAGGACTTCCCATCAAAAAAGTCCCGCCTTTGATAAAAGTCATTTTAGATTCCGAAAAAACTGAGCCGCACAAAAGGCAAGCGGCAGCCAATGTAAAAAGAATTTTTTTCATTGCAATCTTCTCCAATTCCTACTTCACTTCCACGAGCCGGTAGTTTCTTGTGCCGCCGCCGAGTTTTTCAAGCTGCTCGACCATTCCAACGCGGTGGGCGGCTTTCCATTCGGCTTTTGCGGCGCTGTCAACATCGGCTTTTTCAATCACAAAGTCCAAAGTGCATTGCTCAAGGGCCACGATGTCGTTCGAGGCGATAATTCCGATTTCTCCGAGATTTTTCGCGCCACGGCAATTGTCATTCGGCTCGATGTCGTCAAGAACGTTGATGAACGCCCAATTTTTCTTGTAGTCAAGCGCGACTTTTGCAGCATCTGCAAAGCTTTTTTCAAGAACGTCCGCCGGCATGCTATGGTAGTGATTTTCATCCGTGCCGCCTAGCATGCGAAAGATTCATCTCCGAAGTACGCCTGTTGCCTGACAAGCCGTTTCCATCAAACATCGTACCACCAGTTGTCCTGACAAGCTCACGCAAAAGCTCCGGCTGCAAAACTTCCTCGTCAGGTCCGCCAAAGCTCACCTTGATTCCCACGTTTCCCTCTATCTTCTGGTTCAGAGCGCGGTAAACTTTAAGCAGCCCCGCGGAAGAAACATTTCGCGTAAAATAGACAATGCTCTGATTCTGCGAGCTGTTTTTTTGACCGTCATTTTGATTCTGGGCAAAAATTCTGGCAGCAAAAAGCAAAGCCAAAAGTGTTGAAAGAAGTTTTTTCATATTTGTCTCCAAAGTAATTTTTCTTTTTTAGTTTACTTCGTTCACAACCCGGATTGCATTCAAACTACGCGGATAACCGATATACGGAAGAATCTGGCTCACTACTGCAATCAAGTATTCCTTTGAATTTTCAACATTGATATTTGCACGAACGTGGCTTGAAAGTTGCGGCTCACATCCGCCCTGACTTGCAAGAAAACAGAAAGTAATGAGCTCCCGCTGACGGTCAGTAAGACCTTTACGTGTGTAATAGTCGCCAAAACAGTTATCGGCAAGCCAAAAATTTATGATTCTGCTGCTTTCCGCTCCGTTCAGCCAAGATTCGCGCGTCCGTTCACCAAAAAAGTCAATCTGCTTTTTATTTCCGGCACGAAGCCTTGAGTTTTCGCCGTCCGCTCCATCATTTACTGTTTTTTGATTTTCAAGCGGAAGCTTTATTTTGTGCGCTTTCATAATTTTATTTGCAGAATCAAGAAATGGGCGAACTTTTCCGAAGCCAAGATAAGCCGTCGCCTGATAAATAACTTCTTTTGCCTCAACCGCCGTTAAACTTTCGGAATCAAGAGCCTTGTCCAGCGCAACCTCAAACTCCTCTTTTCCCTGAACGCCTAGCAATGCCGCAAGAACAGCAAGATTCCGTTCCTTTTCTTCAACTTTGCCCTTTGCATATGCAGGCACTTCTCCATCCGAAAAATTGCGGAAAGTCTGCATAAATTCCGCATCTGTCTTAAAAAGCGATAAGTCCAGTTTTGATTTTTCGATTTTCATATTGTCATTTTCTCCTGTTTTGCCAACATTTTCCGCAGTGCAAAAACTTAGAATTCCGAACAACGCAACAAATGTGCTGGTTAATTTTTTCATAATTTCCTCCAAAAAAAGTCAATGAGAAAATATCAATTTTCGATTTGACTTTTTTAAATTGTCTCGCAATGCAGTGAACTTGCAACGCAAGTTTCCAGCGGAAACAACAGTTGATCTAAAAGTTTGCAACGCAAACTGTGAACAAAAATTTTGACGCTATTTTAGACAAAGTTTTTGTTACTTCCTCACCTTGTATCTCAAAAGCACGGTATCTTTTTCAAGCCGCGCAACGTAAGAATCCCAATCGAAACTGGACTTCTGTTCTGCGCCCTGCCGTCAAAACTTGCGTACATAAAACAGATGATTTTCATTTCAGTTTTTCCTTATTCCCCAAGTTTTCCGTATTCCTCGTCGCTCACAGGTTCAAGCCATTCATTGGAAGTTCCCTCGCCTGCAGGCTCAAACGTGATGTGGCTGAACCAGCTGTCTTTTTTTGCGCCGTGCCAGTGCTTAACGTTCGCAGGAATAACAACAATGCTTCCGGCTTCCATAGAAACCGCCTCTTTTCCCCATTCCTGATACCAGCCGTTTCCTGCCGTGCAGATTAAAACCTGGCCGCCGCCTTTCATTGCATGGTGAACGTGCCAGTTGTTGCGGCAGCCCGGCTCAAACGTAACATTAAAAATCGGAAATTCGCCTTTTTTTGTGTCCGTAAGCGGATTCAAGAACGACTGACCGATAAAATACTTTGCAAAAGCCTCGTTCGGCTCACCAACTCCAAATTTGTCGATTTTAGAAAATTCCTCTTTTGTCATATTTTTCACCTTTTTCTTCTTTTTTTTGCAAGTTTCACAGTTGTTTCAGTAAAGCTGTAGTAGACGACGAACTTTTTTGAGCTTGAAAAAACGGCAGAAATTGTTTTTTCATTTTGTGTTTCCTTTCAAAAAAATTAGAGTAAGAATTTTTCAGCAGACTCCAGTTCAAAACAACATTAAAAATCAGATATTGCCAATATTTTGTTTTTATAACTTGATATGCAAATTTTGAATAACTAAAACCTACTCCGTCCAGACCTGCTTTGCCAGATTGAAGACCGCCCAGGCTTTCGGCCAGCCGGCATAGAACGAAACATGAGTTACAACCGCGGCAATCTCGTTTTTGGTGACGCCATTTTTCTTGGCATTTTCAAGGTGATATTTAAGAGAGCTGTCCGTAATTCCCTGCGACATAAGGGCAACCACCGTGATAATGCATCGGGTTTTGAGGTCGATGTCGTGATTATTCCAGTTTTCGCCAAAAAGAATATCGTCGTTGAAGCGCGCAAAGTCCGGCGCAAACTCGCCAAGAGCCGCACGCCCAGCCGTCTGAACAATTTTCTGCGGATTCTGATTTTCTGAATTTTCATTTTGTGGCATAATTTTCCCCCTCAAAATATTTGTTTAAACTTTCTAAAAAAAGAGATTCCCATGTTGTTTGCCTGGAAATGACACACAGTCAGTTTATTTCAAAATGCTGTCAATATATTTTTTCACTTCCGCACCGGATGCGCTTCCTCTGAATTCCCGGCCGCCTTTCAAGACTGCGCCTTTTGCGTGCTTTGCCAAATCCGAGCCGCTTCGTCCAAGTCCGCTTCCGCCGCTTGTGCAGAGCGTCACAAGATTCTTGCCGTTCAGGTCGTTCTGTTCAACAAATGTGTAGACGATTTTCGGCGCGAGCCCCCACCAGATTGGATACGCGATAATCACGTTGTCGTAGCCACTCAGGTCAATTGAGTTTGCGATTGCAGGACGGCTTTTTTCGTCGTTGTTTTCTTTTACGCAGCGAGAATTATTGTCTCGCCAGTTCAAGTCCGAACTAGAATATTTTTGCGCCGGAACAATTTCGTGCAAGTCCGCGCCCAAAGCCGAAGTCGCTGTTTTTGCGAGCCGCCGCGTAGTCCCTGTCGCGCTGAAATAGCAGACAACCGTCTTTTTTGCGTTTTGTGTTCCCTGTGAACTCTGCGCATTTGCTCCAAACATAAGAATTCCTCCTGCCAAAAGTGAAATTAAAAGTTTTTTCATGTTTCCTCCAAATTTTTCGGGCGTTCCCCCCCTCAATGTGTTAGATTCCGCTCCTGTTGGCTGTATCTCTTTCCCAGCTGTTTGCCGGATGATTTTCCGCATTTATTTTTCCGATTCCACACTAACAATGCCTGAAAGATTTTTTATATTCTCCGCGCCGCTGACCGCTTTTCCAAGAATAAAAAGTCCAGGATACCCGCTGAATTTTCCGTAAAAAAGAACGATATTTCCCCACGGCGAAAAATATGCCAGCGTTCCCGAATCGCCTGAGCCTTCAATTCCGTTTTTCAGCGGAATTTTTTCTTTCGGATAAAAGATTTTTTCGTTTGTGCTGTAGTTTTCAATCTGAACTTTTATCGGAAGCTGACTGTAAAGCGATTTGCTCTGCCCGCTTGCGTTCAGTTCATAAACGATTTTATTTTTTCCGTCCGAAACGCTGATTTTCATATTTTCTCCATTTATAGCATTTTCCGCAAAAGCACATGAACTCGCAGCCAAAACCGCACTGAATAAAAATGAAAGCAAAAGTTTTTTCACAAGCCGCGCCTCCAGATTTCTGTTTCCCAGTTTTTTATTTCCCAAGAATTCCTTTCACGTCCGCAAGAATCTGTTCTGTAGACATTCCAAGCTCCTTCAAAAGCCCGGCCGGATTGTAGCGGTCGTAGAATTTCTTTTCAAGGCCGTAATTCTTCACTTTCATATTTGAAGTTCCGTAGAACGAGGCGATTTTTTCGCCGAATCCGCCGCTTGTGATTCCGTCCTCAAGCGTAATCACAAGCCCATGGTCTTTTTTAAGCTCTTCTAGAAGTTTTTTGTCAACGCCGCTTGCAAAACGCGGATTTATCAAAGTCGGCTCAAAGCCAAGCCCGCTTTTTATAGCCGCCGCAAGAGCCTCGCCTTTCTGGTAAAAATCGCCGAGCGCGACAACCGCGACTTTCTCGCCCTTCTTTTCAACTTTGTAAGTGTCAAGCGCGTCAAAAGTTTTTTCTTCTGCGCAAGACGAGCGGTGGAAAACTTCATTTCCCGGAATCAGAATCAGAACCGGATGGGATTTCTGTCCGACTGACCAGTTCAGCATATTCAGATATTCTTCCGCGCAGGTCGGAGCAAGAACCACAAGATTCGGAATATTCGTGAATACCGCAAGCCCGAAAATTCCCAAATGCGTAACGTCGGTAAGTCCGTCAAACGAAGTGTAGTTCATCAGCATTGTAACCGGCAGATTGTTTATGCAGACATCCTGCGAAATCTGGTCGTAAGCGCGCTGCAGGAAAGTCATATTTGTAACCAGAAGCGGATTTCCGCCGTTTTTCGCGATTCCTGCGCAGACCGCAACTGCCGCCTCCTCCGCGATTCCAACGTCAAGATACTGCGGGCCGAGCTTTACACGAAGCTCAGGCACAAGTCCGACCGAGGCCGGCATTGCAGGAGTCACGACAACAAATTTCCTGTCCTTTGCGGCACGCTCCATAATCCAGTTCGGAGTAATCGCGCCGTAGCTTTCGCCGTTTCCAAAATTCACAGCCGACTTTCCGGTCGCGCGGTCAAACGGAAGAGTCCAGTGCCAGGCCTCCTTGTTTTTCTCAGCAGGGGCATAGCCTTTTCCCTTCAAAGTGTGGATATGAAGCACAACCGGGTGGTCAATGTCCTTCACCTTTTCAAAAAGCGAAATCATCGAGCCGATGTCGTTTCCGTTTTCCTCATAAATATAGTCAAGTCCGAACGCACGGAACATATTGTCGGAAGATTTTCCGTTTGTCTCACGCAATTCTTTCAGATTCTTGTAGATTCCGCCATGATTTTCCGCAATCGCAATCTCGTTGTCGTTCACAACAATGATGAAATTCGAATTCAGCTCGGAACCGGCAACGCTCAAAGCCTCAAGAGCCTCGCCGCCGGAAAGCGAGCCGTCGCCAATCACCGCGATGATATTTTCATTTCCGCCAAGAACATCGCGCCCTTTCGCAAGACCTGCCGCCAGCGCAACCGAAGTTGAAGTGTGTCCGACATTGAAAAAATCGTGCCCGCTTTCGTCAGGATTCGTGTAGCCCGAATCTTCCGCAAAATGCGCGTCGTCCAGATATCCGGCTTTTCGCCCGGTCAAAAGCTTGTGCGCGTAACTCTGGTGCGAAACGTCAAAAACAAACTTGTCAACAGGCGAGTTAAAAACGTAGTGAAGCGCGATTGTCGCCTCAACCATTCCAAAGTTCGGTCCAAAATGTCCGCCGATTTTCGTAAGCCGGTTGAACAAAGCCTCGCGCATTTCTCCTGCAAGAGCCGTCATCTCCGGCAAAGAAAGTTTTTTCAAGTCAGCCGGTGAATTGATTTTTTCCAAGTACATAATTTCTCCATTTTTTGGGCGCTACCGCTGCGTTCGTTTCGCAAGCTCAACTGCCGCAACGGTCGGGCTATCCGCACTTCGCAAACTGCTCATCCGTCCGCTTCGCTACCGGACTGCTTCGCAGGTGCTACTATCCCTAGCGCACATACATAATAGTACATTTTATTTATTTTTAAGAAACATTCCGTTACTTAAACAGAATTTACAAACATTTTAGTTACTTGTCAATACTAAAAATTAAAATAAACAACGTTTTATCACTTATTCTTGAAAGAAAAATTGTTTTATTCTATTATATTTGCATGGCAGATTATATCCGCGCGCGAAGCTACGACCAGAAAGAAGAGCGTCTGAACCAGATAAAAAAAGCAACCGCAGAACTCTTTGAAAATTTTCCTTATACAGAAATCACTCTTTCTACGATTGCAGAAAAACTAGGCTGGTCCCGCGCAAATTTATATAAGTATGTAACAACAAAAGAAGAAATCATCCTTGAAATTGCCTCCGATAAAATGACCGCATACTTCAATTCGCTTCTTTCTGCTTTTCCGCAAAAAAATAATTTCAGTCTTGAAGTAATTGCAGAAGTCTGGGCAGGGCTTGTAAACGCGCACCAGGATTATATGCGATACGTTTCGTATTTAAATCCGATTATTGAAACAAATGTAACAGTCGAACGACTCGCCTCATTCAAAAAAAAATATTATAACTTTGCATATTTATTCCGCGACAGGCTCTCGCAAATGCTTAATATTTCCGCTGAAAAATCCTATAAAATTCAGTTGGATGTGCTTTTTTTTGCATCTTCTAATGCGGTCTGCTGCTATAAGAATCCGCTAGTCAAAGCCGCCCTTGATCAAATCGGCATTATTCCGCCAAAAATGGACTTTTACGAAGACATGAAAACTTTTATCTTGATGCGGCTAAGCTGGGAAAAATAATTTTTCTTTCTGGACGGAGCTTTATGGAATATATAAAAATTACAAAAGAAAACATTGACTTGGAGCACATCTGCTGCGCCATGTCTGGAAAACAGAGCCTTGCTAAAAAGGAATGGATGAAAAACCGCTTTGAAGACGGGCTTGTTTTTTACAGGAGCAAGGAGCGTGGCAAGTGTTTTATTGAATATATTCCGGGTGAAAATGCATGGATTCCGATTGAGGCTGGCGGTTACATTTACATCAACTGCCTGTGGATTGCCGGCGCTATGAAAGGACACGGTTATTCTGACGATTTGATTTCGGAATGCATTCGGGACGCAAAGGAAACAGAAAAAAAAGGAATCTGCATACTTTCGTCGGAAGGAAGAAAAAAAGAGTTTCTGTCGGATTCAAAATATCTTGAACACAAGGGATTTTCTGTCGCAGACACTTCCGAGCCGGGAATTACACTTATGTACCTGCCGTTCGACAAGAATACCGAACCTCCGAGATTCAAAGAATGTGCAAAACACCCAAAAACTGACGAAAACGGCTTTGTTCTTTACTACACAGACCAGTGTCCGTTCACATATTACTGGGTTCCCAAAGTTCAGGAAGCGGCGAAAGAAAACAACATTCCCCTTAAAGTAATCCACATAACAGATAAGTCATCCGCCCGGAACGCCCCTTCCCCGGTTACAACCTACGCCCTTTTCCACAACGGAAAATTCATAACGCACGCAATTCAGTCCGACAAAAAGTTTTTGAACCTTGCGGGGAAAACAGGAGAAAAAAAATCTTTTCCGGTGGTTTAGAAAGCCGCCCTGGAATATAAAGCAAAATTATCCATCAGTCCGTAGGATAATCGGAAAGAGCGCGCACACCATATAATCCAGCGTCATAGAAAGCATTGCAGTCAATTTTGATTTGTCACCTGCAAGCCTTTTTCTATTTTTCTACATTCGATACTGTGAATTTGATTGCCTTATTGGGACAGACTGTCTTGCAGTCGCCGCAGCGGATACAGTCCATGCTGTTGGGATTCCGCCAGACGGGAATGTCTAATTTGCAGATTTTCTGGCATGAGGCACACTCTGTGCATTTTTCAGTGTCGATTTTAAAGCGATAAAATGAAATCTTGTTGAAAATTCCGTAAACCGCGCCGAGCGGACAAACATAGCGGCAGAATGGACGGCATATTATAATAGAAGAAAACAGCGTAATTAATAGGATTAGAACTTTCCAGCGGAAGATAAAGCCCGCGGCCTCCCGCATTCCTTTATCTAACAGCACAAGCGGAACGCCTCCCTCAAGTGTTCCCACCGGGCAAATCCACTTACAGAACCAGGGCTCGCCCAAACCTGTAATATCAATAACGAACATAGGAAGCAGGATTACAAAAATTCCCAGAAATACAAAACGCAGCCAGCGCAGACCTTTTTCGCCCGGAAGACGACGGATTTTTTTGACGAATGGAATCTTAAAAAGCAAATCCTGAACAAGACCAAATGGGCATAAAAAACCGCAGACAAATCGTCCAAGAATAATTCCGAATATCACAAGTAAGCCCACAACATACATTGAGATGCGGTATTCGCGGGCATTGAGCGTTGCCTGCAGAGAGCCAATCGGACAGGCTCCCAGCGCACCCGGACAGGAATAGCAGTTCATCCCCGGAAGGCAGACAGCTTTCGAGCCGCCCTCAAAAATTTTTCCATGGGAGAAACCCTTGATGTAGCCGTTTGAAATGGCTGCAAAACATGCCTGAAATATTAGACGAATGCGGGAATGTTTTTTCAGTTTTGAACTGCCTGCCATAGAAAAATTCCTCTTCTATCCTATTCCGATACATTCCAGACAGATTCTGCTGGCTTTATTGAAAACAGTTTCTGCCTCTCCCCGGAAAACACCTGCTATCACAAGGCCAATTCCAAGACAGAGAGAGATTATTGCTATGATTTTACGGACTTTTTCATCCAATTTCATTTTTCCAGAATTCCATCGATAATCTTCTGCCAGTCTTTCTGGCTGCGTGAACCAAGATACGCATTTCCAACCTGATTTCCGTTTGAATCTACAAAAATCGTTGTCGGAACAGCCTGCACACCTCGCAGAAGACCGGAGAACATCTCGATATTCGGAATAACATGGGTATAGTCTGCGCCGGTATTTTTGATGATTTTCTCGCCTGTTGTCTTTACCCGTTCACTGACCTGGCCCTTGTTATCAAGAATATCTATTACAATTCCTATAACTTCAATTCCCTTTGCCTTATTCTCTTCGTTTATGCGGGCAAGATCAGGCATTTCCCGGATGCAGGGACCGCAGAAAGTACCCCAGATGTTTACCATCGTAAGCTTATTCTTTGCAAAAATTTCGCTTGTTACGGGATTTCCCTTAAAGTCTGTGGCAGTAAATGAAATTTTGTCACCCGCTTTTTGTGCAAATAAAAGTGTTGAAAGAGTCAAAAGTGCGATTACAGTAAAGAGTTTTTTCATATAAATTCTCCTGTGAAGGCGAGCCTCTCAAATCTCGCAAGGCTGGGATTATAATACAAAGAAGAGAAAATACAGTCAATAAAGAAATATTCAAAAGGAAAAAGAGCTTTTAAGCTCAATCAGCAAAAATATAAATGGTTTACAATTGAATTATGTGTTCTATCATTTTTTTGCAAGAATCAAAGTGTAATAACAACCGTCGCTGACATTATTTGCTCCAGACTTATTTACACTGCTGACAGCAAAATAATTCACATCTGGATTTTCAAGATTTTTTCTGGTTCGGGAATTTGAAGCCCAAAGATTTACAATTTCATCGACTGCAACATCATCCATAGTCATAATCTTGCTAAAAGCAACATTTTGAGCAACGAATTCATAACCAGCAGATATTTTTTTCACATTTATATTAAAAATCTGCTTTTTATTTGCCATTTTTTTTGAATGAGTTATGCAGATTTCATGCAAGTTCCAATCCCAGCGCATGATGGAAGCCAGACCTTTTTGTTTTCTGTATTTATAGATTGCATCAAAAATTTTCTTATCATAAGCACCGCAAGTATAGAAACCGTTTGTCAGAGCACTGGCTTCATCCGCAAGCTTTTGTTCCTTCACGGACTGAAAATCTTCTGATGTTATTGAATTTATATATTCAGAGTTTTCCTCTGCCCATGAAACCGAATCGCATGAAACTAAAAATCCAAAGGAAAACAAAGAAATCAACAAGGATGCCAGCAAAAATCTTCTATTTAGCATTAACATAGATTTATTTTAATGCAAATTGATACTTTGTCAATCTCGCATAATAAGCTGTTATTTTACAACCGTCAAAATCATCTTTAATTTTTAATTTTGTAAGCGCCTTCAGCGAATGGAAACATTTTTTTGCATTACAATTATCTGACCGGCTTCCAAAATGTGCGGAACACAGAAGACTGTGATTTCAGTTTTTCCTTCTTTGTATTGAACCAAATCTTTCAGAATAAGCGGAGCTGCGTCTTCAACATTTTTAATAAGTTTTTCTTCTATAATATTGCGTCTAAATCCACAGAAGAATTTTTATTTGCTTCATAGTGATATATTTATAGAAGAAAAAGATTTTTCGATAGACTTTGATAGCTGGCTTAAGGATTTAAAAGGTGAGCGCGCGAAAACAAAAGCCTGCGTTTGTTCTGGGGCGAAGCCGTAGCCCGCAACAACGTAAAACCGTGTTTTCTTGCAGGCTTTTTTATAACCTGAATAAAAACATTTCTTGTTTCCATTTCGTTCTCCTTGCAGGCATTAAACTGCCTATTTTGGAATTTGACACCTGTCGGAATAAAGTACGAAACCGGAATAGGATGTGTTGAATATGTCCCCGGGTTACAGCCAAACTTTGAAGCTAAGTGCAACCATCACGGGGAACATCATAACTGATTGCTTCGCTTTTCTACCATGCCTTCTTTTCTTTTGAAGAATTCTGCTGCTTCTTCCGCTCTTCAACCATTTTTACGAACCATTCCACCATTGCAGGATCCTGATGACTGAAGAAAGAACTTGTTGCAGTATCGAGAGCGGTGATTTTTGATATCTCTTCGGCAGTGAGGGTAAAATCAAAGACATTCAGGTTTTCTGCCATGCGTTCCTTGTGGGTTGATTTTGGAATAACCACAATTCCTCTCTGCAGGTGCCAGCGAAGCATTACCTGAGCGGTTGATTTTCCGTGAGCGGCTGCAATTTCTTTTAACACAGGATTTTCAAAAAGACCACCACGTCCCTCACCAAAAGGGGCCCAGGCTTCAAGCTGAATACCGTACTTGTCATTCCATTTTTTTGCCTCTATCTGCTGATTCAAAGGATGACATTCCACCTGATTCACCATAGGCTTTATGCGGTTGAAGGACGCAAACTCCACCATGCGGTCGGCATAAAAGTTGGAGATTCCGATTGCCTTTAAAATTCCTTTTTCATAAAATTCTTCAAGAGCGCGCCATGCACCGTAAGCATCACCAAAAGGCTGATGAAGAAGCATGAGGTCAATGTAATCAGTCTTGAGTTTCTTAAGAGACTCTTCTACAGAAGCCTTGCAAGAGTCATAGCCGTAATGCTCAATCCAGACTTTTGTTGTAAGGAAAATGTTGCTCCGGGCAATGCCCGATTTTGCAATTGCATTCCCCACTTCTTCTTCGTTGAAATACGACTGCGCCGTGTCAATGGAACGGTAGCCGACTTCCAGCGCATCCGAAACACAGCGTTCAGCCTCTTCCTTTGTCACCTGATACACACCATAGCCCAAAACAGGCATTTTAATTCCATTAGATAAAGTCTTATATTCCATTTTAGGCCTCCTGTTCCTGCGCGAGTTTTCGCGAAGCGGAAACTCGGTAAGTTCGCGTTAGCGAACGACGCATTTTTATTCCGTTTGATAATGTTACATAGTCCATAAAAATATCTCCCTAAAAATTTATTTTCCTAACCCAATTTTCTTAAGCCATGCATCTACATTGTTCTGATTTGGATTTGTCGTGCCATAGCCTTCCTTATGACTGGCACTTGGAGTTGCATCCACAATTGCCTGAAGCGTTTCGTCGCGGTAGGTCGCCATATAGGTCAAAAAAGGAATGACAGTTTTGCCCTTAAGGTCGGCAGAATGATTTTCAAGGAAATGAGTCATAAGGGTTGGTGCTGTATGCCACCATACAGGAACTCCTACAAAAATTGTATCGTACTTAGAAAAATCCGGAGCCTTTTTTACCTGGCGGAATATACCATTATCCAGTTCTTCTTTTACAACTTCAGTACAAGGAGTGTAGCTTGTTGGATAAGCCTTTGTCGGCTCAATCCTAGAAAGCTCCCCGCCGTTAGATGAGGAGATCATCTTTGCCATTTTTTCCGTTGTGCCACCCCAGCTAAAATACATAACCAGAGTTTTTGAGTTTTGTGAGTTTTGTGCAATCAGGCCGCATGTTGTAAGCATCATAATCGCTGTTGCCATAAGAATTGATTTTAATTTCATCTTGTGTCCTCCGTATGATTAAATGATAGCAGAGATATACCTGCCTTGAACAATCAAACTTTCGCAAGGTGCTATTCGCTGTGCGCATAGCTCACAAGTTTATAATTTCCTTGCAGAACGAGCCGTAAGGCTCATTCGTTATGCGCATAGCAAGATCGTATTATTTGAATGCCGCACTGGGGCGCTGGTTTTAAGTAAAAATTCTCAGTATGAATTTTAGAAACTGAAAAGTGTGCTTGTATCTATAAATTTTTCTAAAAATATGCTATATTTGCGGTATAAAATCTTCTTTGGGTGGAAAAAAATGGCACGAACTGCAAATTATTCAGTCTTAAAAAAGTATTTACCGAAAGAGCAATTTGATGAAAACTATGCTTTAATCAGCCATTATATTCAGTTGCAAGATACAGATAAAGCAAAAAAATATGAAAAAGAAATCCTTGCAAAAAATGTTGATTTAAGTTTGATTCCGCGAAAAACTGATTTTAACAAATCTGTAGAAATTCCATATACAAATAAGGACGAAAAATTTACTTTCATCGACCTTTTTGCAGGAATAGGTGGATTTAGAATGGCTTTGCAAAATTGTGGTGGAGAATGTGTTTTTTCTAGCGAATGGGACGAATCAGCTAAACAGACTTATTTTGCAAATTATGGTGAGGTTCCTTTTGGTGATATTACTAAAATAAATGTTGAAGACATCCCTGATTTCGATGTTCTTGCAGGCGGCTTTCCTTGCCAGCCATTCAGTTCAATTGGAAAAAGAGAGGGGTTTAAACATAAAACACAAGGAACACTGTTTTTCTATATCGCAGAAATTATAAAGACAAAACAACCAAAAGCTTTTATTTTGGAAAATGTTACAGGTTTGCTTACACACGATGAAGGAAGAACCTATGAAACAATAATGGATGTCCTTCAAAATGAACTCAATTATAATGTAAAGGCACAAGTTTTGAACAGTGCAAATTTTGGAGTTCCACAGGAAAGAAAACGATTGTATTTTATTGGTTTTAGGAAAGATGTTTATTCTTCTGAAATAAAATTTCCTGATGGTAATGAAAAAAAAGTTGGAATCGGGCAATTTGTAGAAAAAGATGCAAAAGGTCCGTCAATTTCTAAACATTTACAGCAAACATACATTTTCAAAAAAGATGATGGACATCCAGAAATCATCGATTCAAATTCTGATTTTCCTGTAAAAACTCTTTGTGCATCGTATCATAAGATTCAGAGAATTACAGGAACCTTTGTCCGTGGCGGTGAAACAGGATTGCGTTTGCTTACAGAAAATGAATGCAAAGCTATTATGGGCTATCCAAAAGAATTTAAAGTTCCAGTTTCAAGAACTCAAATGTATCATCAGTTCGGCAACTCTGTTGCCGTTCCCGTTGTAGAAAAACTTGCGGAAAAAATCGTAAGCAATTTATAAAAGTTGGAGAGTTTATGCCACAGTTTTCAAACAGTGATAAACAAGAACATGGAAAAAATGCAAAATCTGCATTGGAATCAATTTTGCTTGAATGTAAAAATTATGCTTACATCAAAGAAATTATAAAAGATTACAGATGTGGTTATGCAGAATATGATAACGCTCAATTCTACTGCAATTTTGTAATTGTTTTTCAAGATGACACAAAATGGATTGTTAATATTACAACTTCATTCCGTTCAGACAGATTAAAAGGCAATCAATGGGATACATACAACATCAAAGAAATTGACCCATCAATTTCAAAATCAGTTTTGGTTTATCCCGATGATTTGTCACAGGGTGATAAGGATGATTTTCTTCTGTATAAATTTAAAATCATAAACAAAAAGCATTTCTCAGCGATAGATGATATTGTAGGACAACAGGAATTGTTCGAACTTATTGAAAACTATGCGAACAAAAATCTTTCTGTTGGTGTAAAAAAAGATTTACAGGGAAACAATTTTGAATCTTACATTTCAACTGTTTTAAGTAACGAGAAAAATCTTGAAAAATGGAAAACTTCAAATCCGAAACTTGTTGGTATTCATTATGATTTCTTTGAGAAAATATTGTTTTGTTTCAATCTTGACAAAACAACAGTTTCTAAAATCAATGCAACCTCTGATAAAAAGGTAATTGGAAATTTAAAAACATCAGGTTCTCCAAAAACAGATATTATTGTAACGGTTATCCTTGAAAATGGAACAGAAAAACATTTTACAATTAGCTGCAAGAAAACAAATGCAAAATCTGTAAGTGTTCATCAATATACTTCCGATGCTTTTGCAGATGTTTTGGATTCAGAAAATGAAAAACTTCGTACTCTCTTGCAAAAATTCCAAGAAAATGGAAATTTACGGGATTTCGGCGATGAAAATTCAATAGCCTTAAGAAACGAATTAAAGCCTCATTTGGAGAAACTTGTAAGATGGGTTATTGGTGGTTACGGGGGCAAAGTTCAGAATCAGTTGCAAATCGCAGATTATATTTTGATTTCTGATGAAAAAGATATTTATATCCATACTCTTGAAGAATATACAAAAATGCTTTTACGACCTGAAAATATAAGCCACTTTGGAACTCCATTCCAATGGACTTTTGCCTCTGGTAGAAAAGGTAAAGATATTCAGTTAAAGTGCAAGATACTGAAATAAGAAAAATCACGGAAACAGTTTTTAAAGACGATAACGCTGTATTTGCCGTGCGCATACTCAGGGCTCACACATTTCAGCTACTCATTCTGCTTTTCCCAAAACTTTACCGCATTGTCTATCCAGCCTTCAGCAACGGTTCCTTGTCCAAGTCCAAAGCCATGTCCTAAACCACGGAAAACTTCTATCTGTGCATCTGTTCCGTTTGCCTTGATTGCATTTATGCGGCGTTCCATTGTCTTGAAGGAAGCAATTCCATCGTTCGTTCCAACGCAGTTATAAGTGGGAGGTTCATTTCCGTAGACTTCACCAAGGCCTGTGTATTGCATGATGACAGCGGCGGGTCGAGGATACGACTGTTCACCAAAGTATTCTGTTCCCAGTGAGCCTAGCCAGGCTGCCATTCTTGCTCCTGCACTTCCGCCCCAAAGAGAATATCCATTCATATCAATACCAAGGGGGAATGAGTTCTGGTGAAGAAATGCAATTGCCCGTGCAAGGTCCTGGCAGGCCGTCTGTGCGTCGGGTCTATAAATCAGAGCGAATGCGTTGTAACCTTTTTTTGAAAGCTCCAGTGCATGAGGCAGGGAATCGTGCATTGCCCCGACATAGGCAAAGCCGCCGCCCGCATTGCAGATGGCTGTTTTTGCGCCAGGTTTGCCTCTGAAAAAGAAAAGGCTTGTATTTTGTTTTGCAGGATCGGCGCGTTTTTCTGCCTCGCTGTAAATGTCAAAAAAGACCTGCTCGCCCGAAAGCGTATGCTCCTTCATGTAGCACACAATTTCTACAGTCTTCTGCGGATTTATGTGGCTGTACCAGGTAAGATGCAAGTCTCTAAGCGTATCGCCAGAATAATAACCTTCATTCACAGGGAATAAAAGCCTGCCAAAATCCCCAAGCCCAGTGTCAGAAATAATATCCCGGATTTTCGTTTCTGTAGTGATGTCGCTTGCATTCATGTATGTTCCTTTGCAAAAAAGCAAAAATATTGCTGTCAGTACTGCTAGTTTTATTCTGTGCAAATAATCCGTTTGTTGCGGCAATTGCAATAAATGCAGTTAAGATAATTGATTTGATTTTCATGAGTTTTCCTCCGTTCTTTTACAGCTAGAAGCTATTTACCACTCATACTCAGGCACAAGCAGTTTTAGCAGGGGTTCGTCGTGGTGGTGGGTAAGAATGCTCTTTTCATCCAGAATCATCACGGCTCCGTTTTTACGGTAGTAGGAATCCCATTTTCCTGTGAGTTCAGTTCCAGGTTCTCCTGTCTTTGCAAATGAAATCCAGGCTCCGCTCATCAGTTCTGCGATTTTTTTGTCTTTTTCAACATCTGTTGAAATTGTTCCCATGACGCTGGTTCCAGCATTATTGAATACATAAGGAATTTCAAAAGTATGGAAGCTGAAAGGAGAACCGTAGCCGAAGATGTATGAATAAACATCTCCTGATTTCTGGTCAGCTTTTGCCGCAGTTATTTTGAGAATTGGAAGGCGAATCATTGTATCTATGAAAAGTGCGTTGTAGAGCTCCTTTTCAGGATATGCATTTTTGTACTCTGCAATGACTTTTTCTGCCTTGTCTCCGTAGAGTTTTTGTGCCTCTGCAAGAATTTCAGTTTCAGAGAGTTTTTCAAGACGGGCTTTTTCTTCAGCTGATTTTGCAAGGAGTGGAACACTTGTCCACTCGTTCAGGTTGCTTCCGATAAGAAGAGAAATTCCCTTTCCGCCAGAAGCAAAGCCATCTTTGGAAACCGGGTCAGTAGGCATAAAGTCGCCGTCTACAACCGGTTCCCACATAAGGGCAGTTCCAGGTCCAAAAGCTCCGTCAATTTCTAAATCTTTTGCAGCCTTTGCAAGCACTGCTTCTCCGGCTGTAAGAAGGCGTTCAAAAGGCACTTTCTGAATTTCTTCTATATTATCTTGAGTGATTCCAAGTGATTTGAGGGTTTCGTCTGTTACATAACGGGCAACATTCTGTTTTGTAAAGACAACTCCCATAGTATCAGTTGAACCGCTTTCGATGATTCCCTTGTGGAAAAGACCTTTTGCATGTGGGCTTGTCATAAGGGCGAGCACTTTCGCTCCACCGCCAGATTCTCCGAATATTGTTACATTGTTCGGGTCACCGCCAAAGTTTACGATGTTAGCTTTAATCCATGTAAGTGAATCGATGATGTCCTGAACCCCAGCGTTTCCAGAATAGCGATATTTTTCACCGTATTTAGAAAGGTCAAAAAAACCAAGAATGTTCAAACGATGATTTACGCTTACTACAACCACATCGCCTGCTTGTGCAAGGTTTTCGCCGTCATAGGCAGTCGTTTCCTGCGCGTTACCCGATGAAAATCCGCCTCCGTGAAGCCAGACCATGACCGCCCGCTTTTTCTTGTCGAGACCAGGAGTCCAGATATTGAGGTTCTGGCAGTTGTTGTCTGAAATCTCATCGCTCAGCATGTTTGAAGACATAAATTCCATCTGAGGAGAGATTTTTCCGTATTCGGTCACATCGCGAATTCCCTCCCATTTCGCCACAGGCTTTGCAGGTACAAAACGCTCGTTGGCCTCAGCATAGGGAACTCCCTTAAACGAAAGAACACCGCTTTTTGTAACACTTCCGCGGATTTTTCCCGCCTGTGTGGAAACCACAGCATTATCAGTCGGACTGTTCTGCGATTTTGCGGACGCACACCCCGAAAGAACAATAGAAGCTGTCAGCAATGTGATTGATAAAATAGTAGAAAAAGTCTTTCTCATGTCTTATTCTCCTAGTCTAATTTTCCGTAGGCTTCGTCGCTTACTGCTTCAAGCCAGTCGGTTCCGCTTTTTCCGCTTCCGTCGTCTTTGGGAACAGAGATGCTTAAATGGCTGAACCAGCTGTCTTTTGCAGCTCCATGCCAGTGTTTAACGCCAGGTTCAATGCAGACTACTTCGCCGGCATTGAGGGGTTTTGCTTCTTCTCCTTCAATCTGAACCCAGCCTCGTCCTCCAACGCCTATAAGAATCTGGGCTTCGGTATGGTGAATGTGCCAGTTGTTGCGGCAGCCAGGCTCGAATGTTACATTCGCCACGAATGCGGATGAAGTATTGAGAACTTCAAGATAGCTGTCTCCGCTAAAATATTTAGAAAAAGCCTCGTTTGGTTTTCCGACAGCGAACATAGATTTTTTTGCATAATCGTTTATGTCTGTCGCCTGTACTGAAGTTTTGTTTTCCAATTTAATTTCTCCTTTCTGACTTTCATTTTTTGCGCAGGATATAAGGCTCAAAGACGCGCACAATGCGAATAATATTTTTTTCATGCCTTTCATTACTTTGCTCCTGTTACCTGTTTTACGATGTTTTCTGCATTCCTGCCTTCTTTTTTTCCGATCAGTTTGCCGACAATCAAAGCCATCTCTTCAAGTTCTTCTTTGCTGTTTCCGTTTTTGAAGGCTCCCTGAGTGTGTGAAGTAAACATCGGGTTTACATTGCCAAGAGATGCGAGCATTGTCGCTGTGGAAAGTTCCCTTTCCTTGTCCGAAAGAACGCCCCTGTAAAAAATGTCAGTAAAGAGATGTTCTTTCAGGAAAATATCGGTGGAAGAATTGTAGTCTGTGGAAACCGGACGGCTCTGTTTTGCGTTTCTGCCAAAGAGAGAATTGATTTTTTCTCTGCCGTATTCGTATTTTTCAAGGTCAGACGGAACTTCTTTTGCTTTCTCACCCCATTCAAGTTCCTTTCCTTTTTCGTCCGCTTCTTTTACAATCGAAGTCAAAACACCTTCTGCAAGAAGGCTGCGTGGAAAACCTACGTAAGCATAAGATTGTACGCAGAGTTCTCCAATTTCGTTTACAGAAAGCCCTGCTTCAAGCCCTTCTTCCATTGCCTTTTTTAATCCGTCAAGATTGCTTACTGCAATGTAGGCTGAAATTTCTACAATGCTTTTGCTCCTGCTATCCAATGCCATAGTATCTCCCCTGGATTTTGCGCTTACGCTAAAACAAAATGCCATGCTGATTAGAATTGATAAAATTTTCTTCATATTAAAGCCCCCTTTCATTAAGCCAGTTTTCTATGTGGTCTGCAATTTCCCTGTTGTTGGTCTCCTGGAACATAAAGTGGCTGTTGCCCGTAATGCCCGCTTTGGGAAGGTCTACCACAGTCGCGTCTCCGCCGTCGGCATTGTAGTGCTCTGCAAAGTCAATGGCAGTGTCGCGGACATTCTTCCAAAAGCCCGTGCTCATGATGTTTTCAGGTCCGTTGTCTATGTAGTCGCCGAAGTAGATGACCATAGGAATTTTTGCCGCAAGGAATTTCTTGTATTCTTCGCTTCCCACAACTGGAGTTCCGCCCGGTTCGATTGCAACGATTGCCGCCATATTCTCGGTGTCGGTCTGCCAGCCCACTCTGCCGCCCTGTGAGTGGGTGATGTAGATTGATTTTTTGCCTGTCATTGCCTTTGCGTCAGAAAGAACCTTGCTCAAAACAGAGCCGAAAAGTTTTTCATCATAGTCGCCGGTGTTGGGTGTCATCTGACGGAAAAACTGGTTCTGCGCTTCTTCTCCGGCAGGGAAAGCAGAGCCTTCGTAACGCTCTGGAGAGACAAGTCCGATTCTAAAATGTGTGTACCATGCCTGGTCTCCCGGCATGTAGGATTTTCCGTCTTCTCCCCATGCGTCAATTCCGCCTGCGCTTGCCATGCGTGAAGTTGAGCCTGCAGAAGCGCGGCGCGGCTGGTCTACTAAAAATGCAGGGTAGCCTTTGCGAAGGAAAATGTCGCTCCAGCCTTCGCGACCATCAGGCGTTGTCTGCCAGCCGGTTCTGCTCTGTCCGTAGCCGTGAAGGTAAACAATCGGATTCTTTGTTTTTCCGGCTGGAATCTGATAGAAAGTATTTGCGTGATCAATGTGGGCTGTGTTTCCAGCACGGGTTGGGTCAAGCCAGCTTTTTTCGGGAGCATATCTGCCTGCAACAGGTTCTGTTACACTTCCTCCAGATGTGAACACGCCCTGCTTTTGAATAACAAGAGCGTCTTTACCTTTTGAACAGCCTGCAAAAGTAAGTGAGGCTGCCATTGCCAGCGCGGCAATTTTTACCGTGTTTGAAATTGTCTTTTTCATAAGTTTTCCTCCAGATATTTATGTGTAAGATGCGCAAGGGATTGTAGCACCTGCGAAGCAGTTCCGAAGCGTAAGCGTAGGAATGAGCCGCGCAAGACGGCGAAGTGCGAAAAGCCCGACCGCCGCTTGCCGGCGGTTGCGCCCAGATTTTATTTTTTAAGCCCAAGCTTTGTAAGCCACTTTTCTACAGACTTGCCGGCACCGCCTTCTGCTTCTTTCATAGAAACAGGAAGACCTTCAAGAACGGTTGCGCCCCTTGCCTTTTCACGAACGGTTTTATAGGTTCCGCCGTCGCCGCTTCCCATGTGGGTATTGAATGGCACGACTGTTTTTCCCGAAAAATTCACAGTGTCAAAAAGCGTGTAGATAATCATAGGGAAGGTGTACCACCACATCGGGTAACCGATAAAAACAGTGTCGTAGTCAGAAAGGTCAATTGCATTTTTGATTGCAGGACGCTGATCTTCGTCGTGTTCCTTTTTTGCATAGGCTGCCAGCGCGTCATAGTGGTCGCGGTTTTTGTCGTAAGGAATTACCGGTTCAATTTCCAGAAGGTCGCCGCCAGTCTGACGGGCGATTTCTTCTGCCAGGCGCCGTGTTGAATCGTATACTGAAAAATAAAGAATAAGTGTCTTTGCCATTTGTTTGCTCCTTGTGATTTTTAATATAACCTAAGGAATCGTCATTTGAACAATCAAAGTTTTTTATCACAGTATACGTTGCACGCATACTCGCTTCGCTCGTTTGCATGAGTAGAAATTATTTAACACGCCGCTTTCGCGGCTTGCGCATAGCAAATCTCATGCTAAAATATTAATATGATAGAAACTTACATCCTTCAAAATCTTGTCGCCTTTGCTGACAGTGGAACGCTTGTTGCCGCAAGTGAAATTGTGAATGTAACGCAGCCGTCACTTACGCGTTCTCTTCAAAAACTGGAAGATATTCTTGGAGTACAACTTTTTGACAGGACGAAAAATACAATCTCTTTGAATCAGACCGGCCGACTTGCCGTGGACTATGCCCGCCGAATTATTGCGCTTCAGAACGAGATGGAAAATGAGGTTCTTGATTTTTACAACAAGACCCGGGAAATTAAAATTGCTTCAATTGCGCCAATGCCGCTTTATGTTTTGACTCAAAAGTTTAACAAGACTTTTCCAAAGACTAAAATAACCGGCCAAGTGAAAAACGAAAATGATGAGCTTTTTTCACTGCTGGAAAAAGACAAGGCTCAAATTATAATCACAACAATTAACCGCTCGGACGAACGCTTTTTTGCAACAGAGATTTTTGAAGAACATCTCAAAGTATTGCTTCCAAAAAGTCACAGCCTGGCCAATCGTAAATCTGTAAAACTCAAAGAACTTGCAGGCGAAACCTTCATAATGCTTTCAGAACTTGGATTCTGGTCCAATGCGGTTAAGCATGCAATTCCCGATGCAAAGTTTATTGAGCAGGATGACATTACAGACCTGAGGGATATAATTGCATATTCAACACTTCCAGCATTCGCAACGGATTACAGTGAACAGGCAGACCATCTTCCTGCCTTAAAAAAAACAAACCGTGTAGCTGTTCCAATTGAAGACGAGGAAGTGAATGTTAAGTTTTATGCCGTGTGCAGGGTTGAAATGATGAAACAACTGAATTCTGTGCGTAAACAACCTTGAGCTCTAAATTTAACACATGACGGGAAAGCTGGTGAATGAGTCACAAGAACCCTTTGAGTTTGACGACCCTCCAATTTGATTGTCATCAAACTCAATATTCTGAATTTACTGCGCTTTCACAGCTACAAGTTCTATATAGCCGCGTTCGCCTCGTGGTTCAAGCTGAATTCGTGGATTTTCTTTATCCCATTTGTAGCCTACAACAGAAGGATCATATTTCTTTTCAGATTCCCAGATAGCAGTAACAGCCTCTTCAAAATCTTCTTCGGCAAAAGGTTCGCCCTGGAACATAAGATAGTCACACTCCGGTAAATCAATTACATCAAAACCTTCCGGAATAATTCCTTTGTAGTCTGGTGCAACTTCAACACCCTGAACATATTCACTTTTTCCATCACGCAATTTTTCAGGAAGCCACAGACAAACAGGTTCTCCACACAGGCTATCCATTGAAGTTAAAAGTCCCCATACGTCACAGCCTACTTCTTCGCAATACGCAAAATATTCAGTCGTTTTTTCACCACGTTTGAAACGAGTTTTCAAAGAAAACCTGTAAAAAGCCTGACAGCAACTTTTTGCCGGATGCCCCTGAATTCTATCTTCTGAAAACTGCCTTGAATATTTTTTGAAGGTTGAATTTTAATTTTACGCCGAATCCGTTTCCGTTGCTTTTGATGTCTGCGACTGAATCTGGCAAGTCGCTGGAAAAAACAGAAAAACGGTAGCTGTAATAAATATCGACAAGGACGTAGTCGTAAATGCTTTGTTTCCAGCCGATTTTTGGGACAAGTCGAATTAAAGAGTCCTTTTTGTGGTCGGACGGAACGTCGTCGCCTGAGTACATAAGAAAATCTGTTCTGCAGCCGAACCCGACGTAAAGAAAATTAAGACCTTTATTGAGTGGATAATAAAATGCGTTCAGAGAAATTCCGACTGTTGTTATGGTTAGGTCGTAACTTGTGGGGAAAATTGTCACGTGGGAAAAATCGCTTTTTATGGAAAGGAACGGAAGCACAAGCTGCTCGTAGCCAAGCCCCAAGCCCCAGCCGTTATTCTTTAAGCCGGAAAGAAGATAGGCTGTGTCCAGGGAAAAAATCCGTTTTTCTTTGAAGTTGAAATTCTGGGAATTAAAAAATGAGATTTTTTGTTTTTGCTGAAGAGACGGAATTTCTTGGCTGGGACTTTGAATTTCCTGTGATTGCCCCGGCTTTTGCGGTTCTGCAAGAGATTGTTCTTCCGCATGGGCAGAAACTGAAGGAATAAAGAGCAGAAGAAATATTAGATTTTTTATTAGTTTTGAGGCTTTAAACATTTGTCATGTTTCTGTTCAATTTTTTACATCTGTTCCAGTTTTGACTTCAAAATATAAAGCCTTTCTTTAAGTTTTTGCACTTCGTCAAGGCTGTTCATGATTTTTGAAGTCATATATGCGTCCACGAAAACGCCGTCAAAGAAGAAATCGGCGAATGTCAGAAAGCCGCCGAGCTGCATTCTGTAATCGTTAGGAATTTCAAGGCTTCCAAGTTCACGGCTCAATTTTTGCATAAGATAATTTATTTCGTTCATGGAATCGCTGGCTTTGTTCAACTTGTGGTATTTAACCAAATCAGTCAGAAAGCCGCCGCCTAAAACATCAAGAAAACTCCAGTTGCGCGCGCTTTTAAAATGACGCTCTGCATCTTCCACAAGCGGAACAAGGCGATTTACAGTTTGCAAGGCATTTTGGATTTGCGGACTAGACATTTTTCCCCCGATATAGTTTTTAAGATACTTAAAATATACTAAAAAATCAGTCATTCTGAAAGGAAAATTTTTAATTGGGAAAGGACATCTCAAACATCTGCTCCAGAAGATATTTTCCGCTTGCGGTCTTGAACACATTTTCTTTCATCGCCGGAACTGACTCACGCTTGCAGTAGCCTTCCATAACGTTCACGATAAAATACGTCTGGTCAAGACACGTTCGCTTCCGCTCGCTTAAAGTCTTGACTCAGCCGTTTTCCGGTTTTACTAAAAATTCTAAAACCGGAATCTGCCTCAACGAGAATCTGAAAATCCATGCCATCGATTGCCTTGTATGTGTGGTGGTGCCCGATTATAAAGCAGATTCGCTCAACATCGGCACAAGGAAGCGAGAGCGGCTCAAGGAGTTTCCGCGCGATTGCAGGTCCTTCCGCCTCCTGATGCTGAGGCTGGCTGTTTCCATATTTTTCCTTGCTCACCTTAACGCCGATGTCGTGAAGATACGCCGCAACTTCCGTTATAAAAAGCGTATGCCCGTCCACGTTTTCCATCTGCGCGATAAGCCGGCTGTAGCCATGAACCGCCATCAGATGAATTGCAGGATAAGCTAAAAATTGCTTTCGCAATTTTCTTAACGCTTTTCTATAAAACATAGACCGCCAGCGGTCTTACACATGTTAGGACCGTCCGGGTCGTAGTCGAAGATTGATTTTAGAAGTGGGGTTAGGTTTATGTTCATAATGTAATTCCAAATTTTCTAAATGTAAATTAAACGTTGCAATTATACCATGAAATAAGCGGATTTTATAGATTTTCCAAAATCGCAGTTACATTTTATTGTATCACTCCACTACTGATTTCTTTACAAATTTAATTTTTCTTTTCGTAGAAAAGCTACGTTATCTGAGCGAAACGTGACAGGATAATAACCCAATACGATAAGTCATACCACAGGCCAAGGAGTCTCCCTCGTTCAAAGAGCTCGGTCAATTTCTGTTTAACGGTTTCTTTTTCCGGTATTCTCTGTCCCTCGGATTTCCTCATGATAGAAATAATCTACGATCACCGGATGTCCCTGCGGGACTCTGCCATAAGGCATTTCATTATCCACAAAGGCACAATCATACTTCTTAGCCATTTTCTCAGCTTTTACTTCAAGCGCTTCAAAGTAGCTGCGGTTATGCTTGTTATAGATCTCATCGTAAAGCGGCACAAGATCAGGATGTTTTCCGGCGATATAATCCATAATCGTCTTCTTGAAACCGCCCCGAAGATTGAGGTTTTCAAGCCAGAACAGATCGCACTGATCCTTTACCCTCTCAAAGATGGCTTCAAAGTCCGTGATACCGGGGAATACCGGGGATACGAAACAGACTGTACGGATACCTGCGTCATATACCTGCTTCATAGCAGCGATACGACGCTCAATGCTCGAAGCAGAATCCATATCGTTCTTGAAATTTTCATCCAGTGTGTTGATCGACCATGAAACGGTTACTCGTCCAAGCTTCTTTAACAGATCAATATCCCACACCACAAGATAAACAGCTTATTAGCAAAAACATCAAATAGATATCAATTTTATATTTCTCTTGATACATTATTAAAGGAGAATTCGAAGATGGTACAATCTATGGATAAAGAAAGATCAATGGGTATAATAAAACATGAAAAATCAAAGAGTGACAAAAAAGTATTTCAGTATATTGAACAACTGAAAAATATTGATATGAACTAAGTAGATTTACAGGATATCATAAAAGTAGAGGCTTCTTTCAGTTTTGCTTATGAGTTTGAAGTGTTGGAGATTTATGTAAATTCATAGATATTTTCTTACCGTAGAGCTATAATATTAAAAACATATAGAACAGATAGGCATTGATTTTAGAGAGGAATACAAATGAAAAAGCTAAAAAAGAGATTCATTATTCCGGCAGTGGTATTTATATTGGGTATGTGTGCGTTAATCGGCGAGTTATATGTAGTCGGCGAGAATCAGGAACAGCAGAACAGGACAAATGCAAAGCTCAATGCGATGACATATGCGGAACATATATATGGCGAGCTTATGGAGGGAATAGGAGTTACCGATACCTTAAAGCAGGTTGTCATAAGTGGTGATGGAAATATTAATAAATTTTATGATGTTGCAGCAAATATGATGGACGATTCGATTCAGAGTATACAGATAGCACCGAATGGAGTTGTGAATGAAATATATCCAGAGGATGTGAATGAATCCGGCAAGATAGATCTGATAAATGATAGTGACAGGGGAGAGATTTCGCGCTATGCGAGGGATAATGACACTGTAATTATGCAGGGACCATTTGAGCTGAAGCAGGGCGGATATGGTATAGCAGTGCGCAATCCGGTTTATTTGAAGGATGAAAATGGTAAAAAGAGCTTTTGGGGCTTCACAATTGTTATAGTGAGGGTTCCGGAAATTTTTTCTGATTCTGTAGAGGCTCTTTCCAATTTTGGATATAAGTACAGTCTGCAGAAGTGTGCTTCGCCGTGGGATGATATGTATGAGAGGGTTTATGGTTCAAAGAAAGAGTTGAACGATCCGGTGATATATGACTTCGACGTGTATGGAAACAAGTGGAGGCTTGAGATTTTACCCAAGAGTGGGTTTTACAATAATAAATACCTGATATACATGTTTATCGGAGGTGTAATTATAGTCCTGCTTTTGACAGGGCTTACAGCAGCATTGATTTTCATCAATGAAAACAGGAAGAATTTCAAGAGACTTGCTGTGACTGACGCACTGACCGGTATCTACAACAGGCGCGGCTTTGATGATCAGGTTGAGCAATATATGAGAAAGAATCCGCAAAAGCATTGTGTTGTGGCGATGCTTGATATTGATGATTTTAAGCTGGTCAACGATATGTATGGACATGCGGCGGGCGATAGTGTACTTAAGAAGCTTGCAGAGAGCATGAAGCAATATTTTTCAAAGGATGCCATACTCGGCAGAAACGGAGGCGATGAGTTTACCATTTTCATGCCGGATTGCACGGTTGCGGAGGTTAAGCCTTTTCTTAAGAAGTTTACAGAAGAAACCAGGAAATTTTATTGTAAAGGTGAAGAGCGTGCATTTACCATTTCACTGGGCTTTGCGGAGTATCCTGTTTTGGCTGATGACCGTTCACAGCTTATGCGGTGTGCGGATATGGCACTTTATGGGGTGAAAATGCATGGGAAGAACGGCTGCATGGAATACTATAAGTGTGATCAAGTAAAGAGTCGCGCAAAGCTTGGTTTTATAATGAAGGATATTATTGATAATTTGCCGGGAGCTTTCATTGTTTACAGGGCAGATAAAGAAAATGATGAGATTCTGCTTGCAAACAGTGAGCTGCTTCGGCTTACAGGCTGTAAAAATATGGACGAGCTGCTTGCATATACAGGTAAGAGCTTCTGCAATCTGATACGCCCGGATGAACAGGAAAGCTGTCAAAAAAGCATATGGTCGCAGATTAACGGAGGACACTCAAATGATTATATTTTCTTTCATATGCGAAAAGCAGACGGCACATATATTTCAGTGCTCGACCATGGCAGGATAGTGGATTCTGTGCACAATGGCAGAGTATTTTATGTGATGATTATGGACTTAAAGTCACTGCAGAGGCACTATGGAGACCGCCTGGAGCTGGAGGAGAAGTAGAAAAAAGCAGATTGTGAACACATGCGTTCACAATCTGCTTTTTTAATATTACAGTTTACGTCCAATATCAGCAAAATAATATGATGCAGGGTGCTTTTTTAATGTCCGAAAGAAGGTGAATGAGAATGGCAAGAGTGGAATCAGATTACTAAAAGCACAAGATATTAAGAAGTAATGCGGTAAGGTTAAATTTTTTGTTATGTTTATTTGTATAGCAATCCTTTTGGTGTACTAAATTTAATAATAGGGAACTTTTGCAACAAACAGCATGCCAAAAAGTTCCCTAAATAATTCTTGATAATTAGGGAACTTTTTAATATAATATATAGCATAAAAGTTCCCTAAAAAGAGAGAGGTGAAATGAATGGGAGCAAATTATTCAGAAATTCAAGAATTATTACAGCAAAAAGCGGATATACAGGCGAGGCTTAATCTGATGCCATATGATGGAAATCCGGAAATTAAGGAATCAAATGGTTCAAAATACTTGTATATGCGTAAGCGAGTAGCAGGTAAATTGACCTCTACTTATGTAGACGTATATTCAGATGAACTATATCAGTTGCTTTTGCGTAATGCTAAGGAACGCAAAGATTTAAATAAAGCCATTCGTAAAATCAATAAAGATTTAGCGGCACTTGGTTACGAAGATAAAGAACTTTCAGCGAGAGTATTACAAAATTTGGATTTTGCCAGAGCAAATTTGAAAGCGAACATTTATGATCAGGCAGTGTTAGAAGGTGTCGCAACGACATTTCCGCAAACGGAGGATATTATCGAGAATGGACAAGTCTATGGGGTATCGGCTACGGATGTGCAGAAGATTCTTAATTTGAAACACGCCTGGGAATTTATCTTAGATAGAGATGTGATTCAGAGTGAAAGTAATTATCATATGCTTTGTCATATTGCAAAGTTGGTTAATGAAGGTTTCTTTTATGATGGAGGTCGTATTCGTGGTATTCCTGTGCAGATAGGCGGAACAAGCTATGTACCACCATTACCTATTGAAACAGTGGTTATCGAGCGAATAGATGAAATTAGAAGTCAGGATAAAGAGCCAATAGAGATAGCGATTGAGTTATGTATGTACTGTATGAAAACG